>Ga0307981_1000106_pt1 | contig 85535 bp, 83 predicted proteins | sample OrgLakmetagen987_FD_201849 | JGI IMG/M metagenome (GOLD analysis project Ga0307981, IMG submission 201849) | Saline water microbial communities from Organic Lake, Antarctica - #987 | ecosystem: Environmental > Aquatic > Non-marine Saline and Alkaline > Saline | place: Antarctica: Organic Lake... | reverse complement strand
AAGCCGTTTCACCAAGGAAGCACATTAGATACTAAGCACTGCTCAAAAATCTACGGAAGGCCCCTATAACGGATTATAGTTCTATTCCAATTGAAACTCATACTGACCCTGCTCGAACAGGAGGATTTATGTCAAAAGAATATGATGCAGAAATTCAAGGAGAGAAGTTTACAGGAGTCCTAAGTCAGGATGGTAAATTTATCTCTATCTATGATGTAATATCAGAGGATGATGGAGATTTTTTAGGGCAATATTCTTTAGACAAAGACGGGAATATTATTCAATACTACGAAATGTCTGGTACTTCGAAAGTCATTGGAAAACTACTTAAAGCGAAAAAGGAGGATTCTTTTAAATAATCGATTTTTAAATCGTGTAGGGGCAGACTAATTAACTGGAGTTAAAAAATGAATAAATTACTAAAAACCTTAATAATCACAGTGACGCTATTGACGTCAACTAACTCGTTTGCGGGCTGGAAAGAAATGAAAGGTATTATCTCATGCGTAGTCGCTACTAGCCTGTCTTTTGGTCTTCTTAAAGACAATCAAGCTGCGGTAGCTGGGACTGTCTGTGGAGGCCTGCTGACTTATGACTTAATCAATAACGTAACCGATACAAGTCCAGAAGATGTTAACCTCAAGATCCAAGAGGCGATGAAGAAAACGGAAGATATTATCGTTAAGAATCACCAGGAGACGAAGAAGCGCTATGCTCTTTACCGTAAAGTCATTAAAAGAGCGGTCATTAAAAGATTTGCTCAATTAGAGAAGAAACTCCTAAAAAGAACTAAAGGTTTAAGTGCTAAAAAAGTAAGAAGAGAAATCGAGAGAGATGTATCTAAAGAATTAGACATGAAACTCACCCAGGCCCTTGGAGTTAGAGACAGAGACCGAAAAGAAGAGCTCAAAAAAGAAGCAATGGGGCTTATCCCGGACATTGTAAACCAGGTTGTTGAAAAACTAATCACAACTCAAAAAATGGTTAACGAAGTCCAAAATAAGGTTCAGGAGATTCAAGGATCTCGTTTAAGCCCAATGGATCAGTATTAATCAAATCAACATTTAACTAGGCGTAGCTAAACAATAAGGAGTTTATTATGAGTGAGATCGTTATTAAAAATGAAAAAAATGACCTCGTATATAGCATTAGTGGTCACTACGGCACTGGATACAAGCTCGAAAGTCTTGAAGGTCTTGAAGATGGTCACTTTATTTTTCCGAAAATAGAATACGAAAATGAGTTAGGTTTATATGAGATTCAAATTTGTCACAATATCACAGGAGGACGCTTAGAACTTCTGAAGATGAGCTTCAGACCTCACAAGAATGTCTCCCAAGGTGAGGATTGATCGAACAATAAAAGAGAAAAGCTAAAACTTGGCTAGTCGGGAATTAAAAAATGGGTAATTTCAAAGAAGATAAGCAAAAAACTAAAAAATACAAACTCACTGAATGCTCTATGGGTAGATGTTGTAACGCTACTGAATTTGATAAGCTAGTGGGTCTTTATAAAAGATCAAGAAGTTATCACGCCAATACCAATGCCGTAGCTAAGGAGTGTAAGGGCCTCAATATCGAAGAACATGACCTTATCGTTGGATTGAGAAAGCTTGCCCTTGATAAAGAGTTAAAGAAGCTAGAGAAGGAGGTCGCTAACCTTAAGGAATCCTTAAAACTCAAAAAGAATCATGAAGTAGAGGCCAGCGTTAATGCCCACTGCTTAGAGGGATCGAGAGCTATAGTTAGAAGGCTCGATTTTGAGAATAAAGAATTATTAATCCTAACAAGTAAACTAGCTAAACTATTAATAAACAGCCTCAAGACTATAGATATTCTCTAGGCGATATTCCCCATCATCTGATAGAGATGCTCATTATTCCAGATCACCATATTAAGCTCTTTAGCGTAGGCCTTGGCCGTATTATCAAGCTCTCCTGTTGTCATGACGACAGGGATGATATTTCTAGTCTCACCATTTGATTGATAGTACTTAATAAAAAGTCTAGATGCCACGTCCGTTTTTGCGATGTCTTCGCCTTTGACTCTGTTCTTGCCACCTTTAAATTTTGTCTGAATAAGATAGATGGAATTCTGATCATAACAGATAACATCAAAACCTCCGTCGCCTCCGCCTTTTAGGAGATCTTTTGGGTATTGACCCATCTTTTTGAGATCAGTTGCCAAATCGGCACTAACCCCCGTGCCTCTGAGAGTGTCTCTAACGAAGGTTTCAAAGTCATAGCCAGCTTTAGAGGGGTTGCTCTTGTATGTCTTATAAATAGAAGCTAGGCGACCTTTAAAGGCCTTTCGATTGCGGTTTGGAGTAAAGATCTGTGATAATCGTAGATTACCTTTAAGGACGTTACTAGCGTCTCTAAAGAGATTACCTATTCTCATAATAATAGCACTCTGTAATTGAGAAAAATGAGGCTTAAATACATAGTAAGAAGCTGCGGCCACTATAGCTAAGTAGAACACTTGCATAGTTTCCGTGTGTACTTTTCCAATAACAGGTAGGTCTAGATATTTAACGAAATCGATGTCTACCCTGTTATAACTTGCCGTGATGAGCGGAATAACCACTGGCCAATAGTAGAGATTCTTTGCTGCTGCGTAAAAGAGACTGATGAAGACCCAATAAGAGAGCTTCATGGAGTATGCAGCAGGAGCTCCAAGGTTCAGTAGGTAGTTATTCATGCTAGTAAGGGCAGAGTACTGGAAAGAGTCCTCTAACAGGAAAACATAATAACGAACAAAGAAATAAGAGAGGACTAACAGTACCGATCTTGAAGTAGAGCCAGTTAAAATATTAAGAAAACGGGCACCCATCCTAAAAGACCAAATAGAGAGCTTTAAAACAAGTGTGATAATAGTGACCGATCCGCGAGTATGCATTAACTCTCCTTTCTTTAATTATGGAGGAGCTTTGGGGAATATAAAAAAACAACAAGTTAGGGGTTTGGGGTGACTAAATTATGAGGCACTATTTTCGACGGATAAGCAAAAAAGAAAAAGGGCCTATTTAGACCCTTTAGCTTTAGTTATTTTACATTCTTAAACTTGTATAAATTAAAACGGAATATCGTCGCTAGTATAAGCGGCGTCTGATACTGGTTGATGGTCAGCTTCTTGAGATTCGCCACTTGTATTTGGTTTAGAGGCATTAGAGGAGCTCATGAACTTAAAATCACTAATTACGATCTCTGTCATGTACTTCTTAGTCCCACTCTTATCTTCCCACGAACGTGTCTGAAGTTTGCCTTCGACATAGAGCTGAGAGCCTTTTTTACAGTATTGGTTAAGTACTTCTGCGCCCTTGCCAAAAATCACAAGACGATGCCATTCTGTCTTCTCTTGCTTGTCTCCATTCTTGTCTTTCCAAGATTCGCTGGTAGCGATAGAGAGGTTACATACAGCGTTTCCGTTTGGCATGTACTTAAGTTCTGGATCTTGACCTAGACGCCCAATGATAGTTACTTTATTCAACATTTTAATTCCTTGGTTATAGCTGTCTGATTATTCAGATGCTTGGTTCGACTCATTCAGTTGAGGAATGAGTGTTTGATAAGTTCTTTTCTTTAAATCTTCTAAACTTCCGTCGTTCCTGATTTCTGGGAGAGTGGCGCTAAATTCAAACATTGCAGCTTCACTGAAATGCAGTTCTCCTCGCTCATAAAGAGCGTGAGTTTCTTTTGTTACGACAGGTCGATCTACCCAGGCCTGGATCACTGTAAAACCACTACTCTCTAACCCTCGGACTCCGTCTGACTCGTTTTTGAAGCGACAATCAGTGAAGATTACGGCGTCATGGTCTTTGGCCTGCTTAAGAGCAATCTTTAGGTGGATATCTGGATCAATTTCTCTCAGCACATTAGTCCCAATATACTGAAGAGCGTGACGAGGCGATTCTAGTTCGACTCCACGGTGCTTACTTAATGTATGGAGGTTCTCGAAAGTGAGAATCTCAAAAGAAGTAAGGAGACTTGTTAAGAAGTCTGAAGTGATCACAATTGGTTTATCGAAAAGAACTTCTTTGTAGGCCTGGTCATCCATGTGAAAACGAGGTGTTTCACAGAGGGTGGCGCAAACATTCTTTAAATGATCGGCCATCATAATCTCCTGAACAACTAGCCCAAGGTTTTCTTTTAAATATTTTTCAATCACTTCTTTCACCGTTGTCTTTCCTGATCTCTTAAAGCCAGATAAGCCGATTGCTATTTTTGTTCTCAATTCTTACTCCTATTATACACAATATAAAAAAACACAATTGACCCGCCAATTTAAGTGGGCTAATCGAAATCCTCTACATCTAAATCTGTGGTTTCTTCGGGGAGAACGTACTCCTTTCCCTTGAGTAACTTCTTGTTTTTCTTAAGTTTTTCGAAGGTAAGACGCCCTGTCTCGTACTCCATCTCGCCATTAACACTCGTTACGTGTTGAGCATGACCATCGTCGTAGATTAATATTCCTGAAAAAACCCATGAGCTTAGTCCGCCCTTCGCGTAATCTGCCATCTCAATATCTGAGCAATGTCCAACAGCGAAGACGTTATTGATTTGGCCATCTGTATGAGAGTGACCAGTAACCCTCTTAAGGAAATGTTTTGCACCTTGGGCCAGAGAGCCTCTCGATCCGTTTGTCCCTTTGTGTCCATGGTCAGCTAGTTCGTAGCCGATTCCATCAGGCCCATTGGCCCCTTCAATCCAACTTGAATCAATATCAAGCCACTTTACTTTAGAGGGATCTTTCAAATTAAAGAGCTCAACCGCAAACTGGAGAGTCTTTTTCTCTTTATCTATATAAGGAAAAGTTGAAACGAGTTTTTCTGGAGTTACTCCCATTAAACTACTCAAAGCTGCCATCAGGCTCTTTTTGGTTTTATATTTACCTCTAAGATGATTGAGAACGGCTATAGGCTTTAAGAAATTAGCTAAGAAGGCATTTCTTGGATCTTTATCAATTTCACCCGAATCCATAGACCTCTGAAGCATGTCATCGTGATTTGAGTCGACGATATAAACTTCTTCGTATCCGTGATCACAGGCAGTATTAAGGTCATCGACTAAAATCTTTAGCTCTTCAGATAAGCTATTTAGACCCATAACCTCTAAGGCCTGGATATAAGTAGATCTATGTCTATCGTGAGGGTTGCAAAATCTTGAGTCAAAGACATCGTGAAGACCTAGCTTTGGGACATTGAGCTTTTGACCGAGTTTTAGAAAGCCCAAGTATTTTTCAGCATCTTTAACTCTTGAGTGAAGATCACCCAAAACAAAGGTCGAAGGGTTGTTTATCTCAACTGTCCCATTAGCGTTGTATCGGATGCCGAGATCATTACAAGATCCATTTTCGATATTGAACTGTATTTGTCTTTTATGAAATCTTTGAGTCTTAGGGTTCGTTTCAACAATGAGAGCGCCGAGAAGATGGTCATTCTTGGCCATAAGAACTCTTCTTCCGTGACGATATTTAGTTGACTTATAGTCAGCTAAAGTAATGGCCCCAGTGGTACTAAGAAGTCTGGGCATACCCTTTTTCTTGATGGGAGAAGGTAGTCTCATCTGCTTAGGAGAGGCAAAAATAAACGAATCCCGCCCCTTAATTATATATCGACCCATGCCCGCTAATGGGTTGACCTGTTTTTCGTCGATTTCCATAGCTGATATGTGAAGATTTTTAAAGAGAAGAAAATCTTTAACCGTTATAAAGATCTCTTCGTTAAGGTGCATTTGAACTAACACAGGGTCAACTCTTTCTAGGTTCTGTTTTGTGGGAATTAAGATCAAGAGAGCATTGTTTCTCTTACAATAATTCATTGTCGACTTAACGGCGTCCGTAAACCTTGGTCCCGAGCCAATGCTGGAGACAACAAATCGATTATATTTTTTAACAATCTTCATCATCTTTTTGTGATGAGCATCATTAAAGATGTTATCTATCGTATAGACTTTTTTAAAGGCCTTAGGGTAACGAGCTTCGGCGTACTCCCTCAACTCTCCAATTCCTGAAAAACGCTCTCGAATAGCACTTCTAGATATACCTACCTCATTTAGCTCATGTAGAGCAGGGTAGGCGTGAAGTTCGTTAGCGAGCTGAGTATAAACTTTAGCTAAATAGTCACTTTGTTGTTCTTGATTTCTGACCAAGTTATAAAAGTCTTCGTATTCATTTACAGCAACCGCATATATCTCTTCGAAGTTATTAAAATAAATACTCCAGTCAATCTTCCTGTCTCGAGCATTTCTCATATAAAAATCTTCGCTTGCAGGGGAATTTTTACGCTTCGAAATATTAACGAGTAGGTTTACAGGGGCGTAGTAATTATAGGTATGAAGGGCATCTTCGATAGCTTCTGAGCACGTCGATAGAAATTCTTCCGCATAGACACCAAAGGAAGACCCGCTGTCCCTAATGGCCTTAGATAATTCTCTGTCGTGGCTACTTAGGTAACTCGAGTTAGGATGCTTCCCCTCTTCGGTCAACCTGGTGATAGCTAGTTTTTTATACTTATTTAATAAACTCTTCTTCATCGGTATTTTCCTTATGGGATATCCATAGGGGAGACACGATTTTTTTTAGATTTTTTAAAGAAGTCTAACTATTTAATTTTGGTGGTTAATAGTGTTTTTCTTATGGACCAGGCATCTGATCACGAGGAAATAAGGCACAAGGTTGGGATTAATGAATCTTTGAAAATAAAGATAAATATCGTGTAAGGGGCATAAAGTTTCTATGGAATAAAGAGATAGGAGAAGCCAATGAGAATATTTATAATTGCTATTTCAATGTTAGCCTTAGGTAGCTGTTCAAGCTATGAATACAGACCTTTCGTCGATTCAGTGGATGCCTGCTTCTCAAAAGAAGATCTCCTGACAAATGAAGTCGATACGAAATGTTATTCTCAGGCCACCTACACTGATCTTGATAAAATCCATGAGATGAGCCCAACTGACAGTCGTTACTTGCCAACGCCATCTGACTAGCCTCTATCGCTAATTAAAATTCAAGATACTTATCTAATTGGTGTTAAAATCTGTCCAGATATAACTCTGAGAGTTATTCTATGGAATATTTATAATTTCAATTAGAGACAGGAGGGTGCCATGAAAAATGAGATAATAAAATACATTACAGGTGAGACACTTTTTAGCGTAAATTATGCGGGTTACGCCACTCTCTTTACTAAAAATAACAAAAGTATCGCTTATAAATCAAAGAACAAGATACTCAATTTTATCTTTAGGGATCGTCAAAATAGCGCAGATCTCGATGGCACTGATTTCTTTACACTTACAGCCGAAGAGGTAGAGCATATAATAAATTCGTTTGATTTCGAAGAAATACGCTACTAGCGAGAGTCGATTGCTTTCTTTCGAAAATACCTTAAACTGACTGGTAACCACCCTAGAGGTAAGTCATTAAAGGGGTAATTTTATCTCCGTATTACCTCTTTAACAGCTTATTGACCTATTTAGAGCAATTGCTAGGTTTGATCAATTAGGAAACTGATTGTCCTTGCCGGGTTTCCTGCCGGTCTAAAGGTGATCTCGAAGTTTCTCATCGGATCAAAAGTCACACTACCTCTTACTATTGCAGGAGCGAAATCAATAATCTTCTCAGTTACGAGAATTTCTTTTCCATCGTCCCAGGTCTTAGCACTATCAATATCAAAGATAATAGAATTGATGCTGTAGTCTTCGTTAGTTAAAGAGAAGCGGGCCAGTCTCTTTGGGGGGATTGCTTTGCCGTACTCTTTAACGAAATCTTTCTTCTTCTCAGGTCTAAAGAGGCTAGCGAAGATGTAGAACTCTTTTCCAAGGAACTCGTTATTTAAGAGATCTCTGTCAAGGAAGTTTAACAATTCTTTAAAGCTCTTCACTTGAACTTTTGTTGACCAATCCTGATTAAGGGATTTAGCTAAGTCATTCAATTGAGGAAATTCGTTAAGGGCCTCTTGATAGCTCTTATAGTTATTCTTATCGATCTTTAGTCCTCTAAAAACTCCGACATACTCATCGAGATGTTTTGGCATTAGAGTGTCAACGGCGTCGACCCCTGACTTTCCGCCGTTAATAGCGAGGAAGGCCATGAAAACAGATCTAAGTTTTTCTGTCTTTAGGTTCAACTCTTTAGCGGCCTCAATAGTGTTGGAGTCGAGATCTCTACTTCTGATTCCTGAGTACTGACTCAAGACTCTTCTCATCTCTCCACTAATAAGCCCCGTGACCCCTGGGACCACTTTCATAGAACTAACAATAGAGTTTGTTACCTTTGACTTGGCCTCCGTTAAAGAAAGGGCCACAAGCCAAGAAAGAGCTTCTTCTTGCTCTAAAGTATTAAGGGCCCCTTTGATGCGAGAACTAACCTCAGACTCGGACTGGTAGTTGTTTATGATCTCTAGAGTGAGGTAGATAGCTGGCCAAATGAATTCTTTTGCCGCAGCGATCTTTGTGTAGAGACTAGAGCTTTTCTCTTCGATGATAAGTTCTCTAACCTTCTCCATTGTGGAGTTGAAGTTTTCGAGAACCTTGTCCCTGACATCTATAACCTCTTTAGGTGTTACTACTTTTTGCTGAGTCCTCTCTTCGTGGCGAGAGACTTCCTCGCTAAAGAGCTCCTTAAAGTCATAACTAGTGAAACCTAAGTAAGAGAGCTCTTTTAAGATAAAGTGTTTCAGACCCAAGTTGTCATAGCGCTCATTAAGAGTAGTAGCTTCTTCAACCTCTTTATTGGTGTAGTCTTCTTTTAACGGTGAGCCTTTAGAGTAATCGATAGGATTAAAAGGCTTCCCTTTAAGGGTTAATACTGGATTGTCGAGGGCCGTTCCTCTGAGATCATTAAGACGATATATCTTATAGAGATCTTTATCATTCATAAGTTCTGGATTCTCTTTTATCCAATCATTAAGTTTATTCTTAACTTTTAGCTTTCTAAGCTTTGAGAAATAGTGACTCAAAAGCTTTCTACGAAAGAGAACAATCTCTTTTTGAGAAGGCCCTTCAGTGCTGTCGTCACAGAGTTTAACTAACTCTTCGCTAGTAAGCGCAATACCTAGGTCTAGTTTCGAGAGGATAGGGTCCAGTTCCTCTTGAGAGATATCAAGAGCGTGGCGATTAGCTATCAAATGATCTTTAACCTGAGTAGGATTCATATTCTTAAGGACCTCTTCAGACATTTTTGGGTAAAAGCTATCACAGGCCCCAGTTAAAATAGAGGCCTCTATTAGTGACTTTTCCTCTAGGCCGGAAACCTTAAGTTTAATGATAAAGTCTGAGAAATCAGTAAAGGGTCTTAGATCAGCTACCGCTTGTGCTTTTGGTTGCCCAATCCCCTTAATTGAAAACATTGGCATATAGATTTTTCCATCTTTAATGTCATAGTCATAACCAGAGCCGTTAACGTCGGGTGCCGCTACAAATTGTCCCCACTTCTTATAGTAAGTTTTAAAGTCTTCTGTTTTTCCGGCCCTAGAAGCTCTGGAAAAGTTCGCACACACCCATTCGAGGGGGTAGTGGGCCTTAAAATAGCCACATAAGTAAGTGAGACACCCATAAGCAAAGGCGTGGGCCCTGTTAAAGGAGTACTCTGCGAACTTGGCCATCTGACCCCACAGTTCACGGGCCGTTTGCTTTGGCATGATTCCACGTTCTTCAACACCCTTTAAGAACTTCTCTTCAAATGAGGCGAGGAGATCCATCTTCTTCTTCCCCATGGCCTTTCTGACTTTGTCCGCTTCAAAGGGGGTGAAGCCGCCGATATCTTGAACGATCTGCATAACCTGTTCCTGGTAAACCAGCAGACCTAATGTATCTTTAAGGTAAACCTCAAGAGAGGGATGGAGGTAAGTTACTTTTTCTTCCCCATTCTTTCTTCTAACAAAAGCATGATGAAATCCTTCAAGCATCGGACCTGGTCTATCGATAGCGTTAATAGCAGAGCAATCCTCTACCGAGAGGTCTTTGGCCTCTACCTTAAGGTCCTGATAAGTTGCCGTCTGAACAGGTGTGTTTGCTTGAAACAATGTCGTTGTGTCTCCCCGAGCAAGAGGCTCCAGAGTTTTAATGTCATCAAGATCTACAAGCTTCTCCAGCATTCCCTTAGTAGAGAAGTCTTTTCCGTGATTTATTTTAATCATTTTGACAGCATCACGAATAATCTCTAAGCATCCAAGGCCAAGTAAATCTAACTTAATGCCGCCGAGCTCTTCACAGAGATCTTTGTCGTTCTCAGTGATGAACATCTTCTTTCCTTTGTCGTAGCGACAAGGGAATGTGTGATAAACAGGGTCAGTTAGAATTAACACTCCACAGGCGTGAATACCTGTCTGGTTATAAACTCCGAGAATTGATTTAGTGAATTCCTTTAAACTGGGATTCATCTTCCAAAACTCATCAAATTCTTTTACTTTTTCACAGGCAGTATCAAAGAGGTAAGCCTCTCCCTTGCTCATGTCTTCTTCTGTGAATCTTACGCGATCAAAGAGCGCCGTGATTTTATTTTGCTCAGGAACAGAGAGCTTTGATTTAACTCTGAAAACTGTCTTCATGGCCGATTTAACTTTTAGAGAGCCGTAAGTTCCAATTAGAGCAACCTTATCCTTACCTCGACTCTTTACGAGGTAGTCGACCAAAAGATCCCGGCAAGAACTGTCGTAGTCAATATCTGGAACCCCTCTAGGAGACTCTGACACCTTTGCTTTAGGGCCAGGACAAATACCTAGTAAATGTCCCACATGAGTATTGAAGCTGTTCGTATCGACCTTTGTGCCGTCCTGAGAGAGCCCATATAGATAACAGGCAATATCTGGATTCGTTCTTAAGAAGATAAGCTCCTTCTTTAACTCATTAGACATGGATTCTTTTGGGATAAGGTCCCAAAGCTTGTTAAAGATTGAATCCGTCCAAGCAAAGCCTTTTTTCATCGCCTTGAGGCGGTAATCATTTTCACTGACTTCGTATCCATCAATATAAGGATAAAGGAGTCCGATTCTTTCTTTAAGGAGAAAACGCCAAAAAGGAAGGTTTCTTTTAATAGGATCGACATCGGTAATATCAAGAGCGTAAGAAAGTAGACAGCCGGCAGCAGAGCCACGCCCCGGGCCCTTAAGCTCTTCCATTTCAAGGATAAAGCGAACAAGCTCTTCGAACGTCATAAAGTAGTCTATAAAACTAGTCATACCATTAAACTGAATCGTATCAATCTCGAAGAATAACCGGTCTCTATATTCTTTCTTGGTGAGATCAATCTTCTCGTTATGAAGAGAGACTCTTAGAGCAATTCTTAAGCCTTTAGATAGTCCAGGAAAGCGTTCATCTTTAGAGAGTCTCAGGGTTTTTGTGAGCATCTCTTCGTCTTTATAGACTTCTTCCCATGAGTTGAGGGTCTTCTCTAATTTATCAATAACTGCTTTATTCTTATGAGTCTCTTCTTTATCGATAACGCTCGTAACCCATGCGGAGTCCTTAAGTAATTTATCCAAAGGAGCGTAATCTATCTCAAGAGTCTTATTAATGATTTCGCCTTTTTTTCTGATTAAGGCCAACCTCAACTGACTCTTCAATGTGTAGACCTCAGTTTTTTGATTTTCAAGATCCAAACCAAGGGTTATTGCTAATTTGTTAAAAAATTCATTTTTTAAAGAAATAGGGTTTTCTAAGGGGTGTTCTGAATATTCAACTTCCATCATTTTTAGATCTGTGTTGATGGTGAAGTCTCTTGTTTTCTCGATAACCTCTAGAGAAGTCTCACACCACTGAACAAACTCTTCGTCACTAAAGAGGTGAGAGTAGTTTGCCTGGAATTTGTCATACATCTCAGTAACACTCATTACTGGGTAGCCATCATAAAAGTGCCAGCCATTTTTATTGTTTCTATCAGAGAGAATCATGAGGTCCTGTCTGATTTTGTCTTCTTTATTAGGATAATGGGAATCTTGAGTGATATAGATTTTCTTAGTTAGATCAAACTTTTTAGCTAGTGCGTAGAGTCCGATATTCACTTTTTCATGAAGATTCGAGCCAAGCGGGACAAATTGCTGAGTTTTTCCGTCCCAGTCATGGGTAATGGCCGCTAAGTGCATCTCTAGGTAGAAATCATCTCCAAAGTGAGTTTTAAAGAATTCCACATACTCCTCGGCCTCGTCACTGTCTCTGTAGATCGCCTGTGGGATCATGCCGACAAAGCATCCACTCGTTACTATAAGTCCGTCCTTATGGCTTACAAGTAGGCTTAGAGGGATTCTAGGTTTAGAGTAGAAATTATCGGGAGTAGTTGCCATCGTAGCTAAAGTAGAGAGGTTCTTGTGTCCCAGCTCATTCTTAGCAATAACTGTAATATGATTATATTTATATCCACGACTCTTGGTCGTCGCAACACCTAGAGCAAGCACCAGAACCTTCCCTTCTGCACTAAGGGCGTCTTCGTTAAAAAGAGTCTTATTTTTAAGGGCCTCAAGAACAAGAGTTCCTGGACCTTTCTTCTTAGTTTCTTTCTTAGTCTCAACCACCTCAATGTCGGTGATCTTAACTTGCTTATTAAAGAGTCCCGAGAACCTTGGGTTGTTCTCTAGTCTTTTAATAAGAGTGATTAAGGCCTTTGAATCTGTATTGTCTTTAGCTAAATTATCGATTTGAATCTTGTAACGATCATCAAAAATATAGAGCTCACTCCCTTTAACTGTCGGGTGAGAAGTTTTCCCGTGCTCTTTAAAGGCCTTCGCCACTTTCTTATCTCCAAGTTTATTTTCTTCTAAAAGAAAAAGCTCTAAAGAAGAGGCGTAAGAGCCGTGATCCGTCATCGCACAGCCACAGTGCCCAGCTTCCATTGTTCGGATAAAGTGGTCCTTAACGCTTCCTACTCCATCCTGAAGAGAGTAGTGGCAGTGAGCGTGAAGATTAACGTATTTAATTTTATTCAGTTCATCTTGTGATAACAAAAGGGACTCCTAGTAAGCCTTGTAGGCCTTAAAGTAGTTGTTAGCTAAACGCATTTCTTTTTTATAGAGACGCATAAGTTTGAAGTAGGCGTCGTCAGTTGCAACCCTCTTCGCTCTCTTGTTGTAACGTCGAGCTCTCTCGTAATGCTTACGCATCATCTTCTTGAGATAAGCAATTTCCGTGTTCTCGGTGAGTCTGTGTGAATATGATCTTGATTTGCGCACTCTCTCATAACTTCTCTGATGATTTCGAGTTAGTGGGCATTGATGAGGTGTGTGTCTCTTTATTCTTTTAACTTTCTTTTTAACCCTAGGTGAGCGAATTCTTTTGTGGCCACATCTAGAGTTCTCTAGGGTCTGACCAAGCATTACCTTGTGTCTATTAAGTCGGGCCTCACAAGGGGTCATGTCTCGTCTTGATTTTCTTGATCTTCTTGTTCGCTGTATCCTGTGACTTCTGGGAGGTCTTACTTCCTCAAGTCCATACTGAAATCTCTCTTCTTTATCGAATCTTAATTCTTGAGGATGCGATACATCGAAATACTCTCTAACCGGAACCTCCACATAGGCGCTGTCCAGTCGGTATCTATCCATGGATCTCTTTATTGGTCTCTTGGTGGGGGATGAGCACCCAATTAAGATAAAAGATAAAATACTCACATAAATTAATTTCTTCATTTTTTCCAGTCCTTTAGTAATTCAATCGAATTTCTAGGGACTACACGACTTTATTTATTTTTTTTAACTCCAGATCATCGCTGTAACTCAGTCCCGAGAGAGGGTTCATTACAGTGGCCTTAGAAGCTATGATTAGACGTTTAATGGCCTCTCGTGATTCTTCGGAGAATTTTTGAGAGAGATCTGAGTCTAGGTAGTAAATCTCTCTAACCCCGACCTGAAGAAGGTGCTTCAGGCAATTTGAGCACGGAGCGTGAGTGACATAACATTTGGCCCCTTTTAAGCTTTGATCGCTAAAAAGAATTGCATTCATTTCAGCATGGATTACGAGCTCATACTTCAAGGGCCTCTCCCAACTCATTAAGTCTTCATCACATCCAGCTACAAACCCATTATATCCCCACGAAATAGGTGTGTTCTCTTTAGAGGCAATAACACAACCAACTTGAGTGGAAAGGTCCTTAGATCTCTCCTTAACTTTATTGGCTATTTCAAAAAAATAATCATGCCAACTAGGGACTTTTCTTTCTTTCATAGTATCTCAATAGGAGAAAGCCAGGCCTCTAAATATTCTATGGAGAAAATAAGTCATTTTTGTCGTGTAGAGATCAACTAACGCTAATCATAACCAATGGAGTATCTAGGTGAGTAAATTAAAATCTGTCATTAATAATTTTTTACCTAGCTCTAATTGCGGAGATGAGTAAATGAAAAAAATATTACCCCCCCCTAGTAATGGAGAAAAAGTTTAAAGAAATGAAGCTATTCTATGCTCACCCACACTGGATAATAGCTAAAGGGCCAGAAGATTGCCTCACTCTAGCAAGGGATGAACTTGATCTAGACGAAGGAGAACTTAACGATTTAGTCATAACAGAAGTACCAGAAGAAAAGATGAGGACCCTGAAGTACTATATAGATCATGAAAATAGTGACGAATGGATAACATTTTCTGAAAAGTTTAAAAAAAGTCTAAAGGTAAACTCAACCAACTCCAGAATAATGGCAACAGACCTTTCGTGTCTATAAGAAGCAGAAAGCATTAACAAGAGGGGGTTTGATGAGTATTAGAGATTATCTAGCTATTTACGCCATTTCTTATTCTGTCATTTTTATCTTTGCGATAGCGATGGAGTTTAGCGGAATAAAGAAACAAAAAAGAAAACAGTTAAATAAATGTGATCTTTTATCGTGTAGGAAAAGAATGACTAAGTAAGTGGAGATGTATGTCAAAGAAGAATGTTAACATTGCGCTTGATCGAGAATTTCAAGAAGAGATTGCTTCTCTGATTCTTAAAGATAACCACTTCTCAGCGAAGTTCCTCAGTCTTGTCTCTGAGTCGGACGACCTCAAAGACGCAAACGTACAAGTGTTCACAGATAAAAGAATAGACCGAATTATTAGGGTTTTCGTTGAAGTCTACAATAGCGAAGATAAGACCCTTCCGACGCCAGGTATCCTTAAAAACGTAATTTCCAGAAAAGACTGGGGAGACGAAGAAGTGAAAGAGCTTGTCGCCTTGGTTAACAAAATATCCTTAATAGAGGTTAAGAATAAAAGTATTCACGAAAAAGAGATTGTAACTCTCATCACCTCTGTAATAGCTGCTCGCTTTATTCAAGACACCTATAAGAAGGCAGCTCGAAATCCTGACATGCAGACGCTTTCAGAGATTCCCGATCTCTGCCAAGCTCTTTATCTGAAAACTAACAAAATTGGATTCTCTTCAACAGAGACCATATTCCCAGATAATGGTCTCTCCCTTATTGAAGAGGCCAACAGTATGACTACAGAGAATCTTCCTACGGGATTTAAAGAAATAGATGCCAAGTTAAATGGAGGAGGTGTCAATGGAGGCATGTCTCGCCACGAAGTAACTCTAATTATTTCACCAGTTAACGACGGTAAATCAACCGTTCTTACAAATATAACGGTCAATAACGCTATTGAAGGTCGAAAGGTTCTCCACATATCACTGGAGGGTAAGAAGTTTCAACCAATCCTAAGAAGTATAGCGAAGTCGGCCAGAGTCTCCTATGCTCGCATGACTAATTACGCTGGCTGGAGAAAAGAAGGAAACGTAGGCAAGATAGAGGCCTACTTTACACCAGAAGAAGTTGCAGGAATTAAAAAGAGTGATGAAACACTTGGGCAAAACGCTAGGTTCTCTCACGAGATTCACAAGAACGCCTTAGAGGATCTGCTGCCTTTTATTAGAGAAAAATACCAGGAAGAGAAGTTTGACCTCTTGGTTATTGATTACGCTCAAAAGGTAACTTCAAGAAAAGTCTTTCCAAGACACGACCTAATGTATGAATACATCTTCGCTGAGTTTGAAAAACTCGCGGTTGAGCTAAATTGTGCTGTCCTTACTGCTATGCAAGTCAAGAACGAAGGGATCAATAGAATCGCCGAACAAGCAGCAGAAGGCATCCCTTACCCTATCTTTAGAAGATCTGATTGCGCCGACTCAAAGAAGCCGGTAGATATCTCAGCAACAGTGTTGGCATGGTGTAGAACCGATGAAGAACGCCAAGAAGCAAAAGGGCGACTCGCTATCATTAAACAAAGAGAAGGTCTTACTCAATACCAGGCCGGTTATGCGGCAGATTGGGATTATATGGACCTCTCTGGAGGCAAGGTTTACTGGCAAGGACTTGGAGAAGGGGATAATAAGAATAACCAGAAGCAAGGGACTCTCGCTAAGTTAAAGGAAGCTGCCGCTTGGGGATTCAAGGCAGATGTCTCTATAGCAAAAGAAGACGGCAACCTTATTGCTATTCATGAAAGAATAGAAAAATCAAAGGCCTTCAGCGTTGCTCACGAAAGCGCCAATAAGCTTGAACTTAAGCAGATACTCAAGACACTAGAGCAGAGGAGCGAATTTCTCCTAGTTAAAGAAAATCTAGAGATCAATAAAAGCACTTACGACCCAGAGGAACATAAGAAGGAGTTAAGCTCCATTAATCTTCAAATTAGAGAGATAGAGGAAGATCCCGAATTAAAAGGACTTATAACAATGGTCTTTGGAGATAATCTAACTTTCTATCTAGCTAAGGTTAATCAGTATGTTGAAATCATCGAAGACATCCACCTACTAAAAGAAGAACACCAGACAAGCTTCGAGACCTTGGTTGATTTCGGAAATATCCTCTTAGATGTTTCGGAGTTTTCGACTCGATTCGAAGGGCCGCTCTAGTCATGAATGAAGAAAAGATTCTCAACTTTGACATAATTGATTACCTAGAGGGACAAGAAATGTCTCACAAGGGGCCAAATCAAAGAGGTTGGATAACTCTTGAAGAGTGTCCCTTTTGTTCAAAGAAGAACAAAGCTTATGTCATGATCGAACAGGACAACAGCTTTGATGGTCTTCCTCTGGGATTCTTTAACTGCTACTCATGCAACAAGAAAGGCGGCTTCGAAGCTGTGCTTGTCGAGATTGAGGGCATTAGTTTTAAAAAAGCTAAAGAGCGCCTCTATGGCAAAGGTAAGTTTAATCCCGACGCTCAAGATTTCTCGTTTTCTCAGAGAGACAATGACACTAAAGATGATTTCGGTAGCGTTCATGATGTCGTGAAGAGTTTGAGAGAGGTCTCACTCCCTACAGGATGCAGGCCGGTCTATGAGCACAATGAGACAGACAGAAGAGAGGCCGTAAAATACCTAACAAACAGAGGCCTTAGCGAGGAAAGTATAAAACTTCTAGAAATAGAACTTATTCCAGACATGAACTGGGTCACCGCTCTAGATAAAGCACTTGAGTTAATGGAAGTCTCCGAAGAAAAAAGAGAAGACATAAAAGTAGCACACAAAGCGTTGTCTCAAAATAATGGAAACCCTCCCGAATCGATGACCCCAGAGCAGTATGACTTCATTCAGAAAGTGATATCAGTAAGAAATGAGATTAAGCGATTTTCGGGGAGAGTTATATTCCCTAGTAAGTTAGGGACCAAGATTCTCGGCTTTATCGCAAGAGCTTACACTAAGGAATTTTACGGGCCTAAAGTTTTAAATTCCACCGGCCCATTAACTTCCGTTGCTCTAACTAACTTTAATAATGTTCAAAACTCCGAAGAGATTATCTTCGTCGAAGGTATATTTGACGCCGTCTCAACAGGACTCGCACGATCTATACCTCTTCTAGGTAAAAGCCTGTCAAAGAAGCAGGGAAGATTTAAGTTGCTCGAACTCCTAAAGGCCCAGAAGGCCATCGTTTTTGGTGATCCAGGTGCCCGAGATGAGTTGCCTGGCATGGTGAATACTCTCTTGCTTCACTTTAAAGAGGTAAGGGTTGTTATTGTGCCTAATTACCTGGCCAAGAGACCGGCAAGTAAAGAGGATTGGCAAATCTTCTATCGACTTGGTGGAGAGAAGCTAGAAAACGGAGAACTTGAATTATCTCCCAATGCTATCAGGGCATTTAAGATGGTTAAGAAAGTTCTCACCAACAATCCTCACTATTTAAAAAGCAAATACATGAAGCTCGAGACACTTAAATCACTAGAGAAGCGATATGGAAAACTTAGTGAGAATCAAAAAAATAAGGTCTTTAACGTCCTAAGGATATTTAAGAAGAAAGAGCTCTTATCAATAGCAACCTCAAGCTATGGAGACTTTTTCAGCGAACTGGGACTCAAGGACGCTAATGACCTCGGAGCTAGCTACTGTGCGCGACTCATAAGCGAAGCTAAGGTTTTTAATCATTTAAGTGACGTAGAGGGCGCAGACGACTAATAATTTTCTATGGAAGAGAAGTGAGACTCAAACAAAAGACCATTAAAATTCTTAAAAAAGCGATTTTTTCACTAATCCTGATTATTGCTATTTTTTCGTCAACCGTGACATTGGGAGCGGAGCCCGATAAGTTCGAAAGAATTTGTAATTCGTCCGCAAGAATTGGTCAAATGCTGGCCCCTTGGACCTCTCAGATAGTAACAGGCATAGCGAACACCCCTCTCGGGCCTACCCCGGTAATTGGCGTATCTCAGATTATAGCTACCGCTTCACCTTTCTTTGAGTTGTGCAGACTCTATCAAAGAATGAAGACACTAGAACTCAGGGAGGCCATATTGGCCGCTGCCGAAATAACTAATGAGGTCTTTAATAACGCCTACACTGCCGAGATGAACTTGTTGCGCGACTCCTTTGATATCTATTCAAATACTAATAATATACTTAATCATAAAGATCCTAAATCTAAGCTTTTCACTCAGCAGTACGCCCGAAGACTTAATCGTTTTGTGGGGAGTGTAAACACCTACACAGAAGCACGGGGAGGCTCCAGAATAGAGGCCCTTAATAGTCGACAACAACAAGAGCGGAGCATGAGGCTTCTTGTTAAACAGGCTTCAAAGATATCTAAGTTTAAAAGCTTTCTAAAATGTCCCAAAGAAAATCCTATTAATCCTCAAGTAGAGGCCAGTTATGCCGTGGATTCTCGAAGACTCTATGATCTCATTAATCAATTTCAAGCAGACGAAGTCTACCTAACCGCAAAAATTAGAGATATGGGCATTAAAATAAATTCCTATCAAAAGGACTTGGAAGATTACTTAGTAGAAGTAAGTGGACTTGTTGTTGAGGGTGTTAAATTCAACGCTCGCTTTAGAGAATACACAGAAGAAACTAGTTTTATAAATGAAGAAAAAGAAGAATCCACTAAAGATATAACTAAAACTTATCAAGTAATCACGATCCTTCAGAGCCCTGAGCTTTTTGACAAATTCAAAGAGAAACATGGAGGGAGCTGGAGAGCTTATGCTCGACTAAATGTTGCGACCTCGGGATCGGTAAAGGGCATTCTTAGTAGAGGCTCCAAGAGGGTTGACGATGAGTGGAGTGATCTCTTCTTTGAGTGCAGAAGACACCGCTTCGAATATGAACTCAGAAGATCTGGAAACTGGAACGAACTTCAAGATGACATGTTTGACCGCATGGTTAATGATAGGGTTCAGACATGCAAAAAAGGACAATCCCTCAATCAGGTCGAGAATATTCTTACCTACTTTGTGGATCAACTGAAGTTAGCTTTAACTCTTAGAAAGCAGTACCAGGCAGAACTCTGGACTCTGGATAGCTTTGCCTTTGGTCAGGTGAGAAATATTAACTACACCCCTGAAGAGTTTAACAAGACTTCTATTCCAGATGAACAGGTCGTGTGCTCTGAAAAACTCAATAACGGTCAATTGCTTATGGTTCAGGCCGAGTTAGCTCAACTCAATAGCGAGAGTAGAGAAGAAGTATCAAATATCTATTTCGAAAGGCTAGCCTTAAAGAACGCAGAGAGGTCCCGTCAAGAAAGGGCCGAGAAAGAATCGGCACGAAGAAGACTGCTTCAGGCGGAGAGAGAGAGGCGAAGAAAGGTCGATTATTCTAATTTTGTCACATTTCCTGATACAGGTATCGGCCTCTAGATCCAATTTTCATTAAAAATTATAATTAAGTGCTGTTGCATCTTCGATGGAATATAGGTGAAGTTAAACAAAATACATGTTACAAAAAAGGGGGATTAGGAGGTTGCTGTGATTTATTTAAGTCATAAAGAAATTGCTAACATTGGAGCGAGCGAGATCGAAGATCTGGCCGAAGCTAAAATACTGCAAATGTGCGAAATGAATAATGTTAAAGAAGAAGACTATTCTTTTAAGTTAACAATTATAACTGACGACGCTAATCAAAGTTTCACTCTTAATCAGATAGACCAAGTCGCAGAAGCCTTAGGTTTACTAGGTTCAAAAGAGCAATTCTCAGCCCTTGAGCTTTCGATAACGCAAAACGGGATAGATGGCGAAGAACTGACGCCTATTTTATTTAAGTCCAAGTCGAGCTAATTAGACCCTATCAAGCTTGATCTTGGCCTTCTTAAACTTCTTATCTGTATAACTACCATCTGACTTGTAATAGTCCTTGAAAGCTCTCTGGCGCTCTAAAAACCATCTTAGAGGAGTCTCATGGAACCAGTCTTTAATATCGACAACCAATAGAGAGTGATTGCCGCCTATCCGAGTCCCTCGACCAATAGACTGAAAGAGGTTTGTTGGACTCTTCCTTACGTCGGCAAGAATAATAGTATCAATATTTACGGTATCAGTCCCTCTTCTTAGGGCACTCGTAGCAATAACCACTACTGGATCTGTTCCATGAGAAGCGATGTCCTCAATGCGAGATCTTTCGTCTTTCTTTAAGGAGCTAGAATAGATAACACTCTCGACTGCGCCTTCATCAAATCTTTGTTTAAGAATTTGAGCATGACTCTCTTCCCATATAAAAATAATGATTCGTCTCTTATCGAGATAAAGACCCGTGACTTCATCAATGATCATCTTATTTCTTTCCGTATTAGCAACAATACATCTTTTAACAATATTATCGAATCCCTTTACGTCTCTCAGCCACTCGCCCTTACCTTTTCTCTTAGGCTCTGGGGCATCTAAAACCATAAGCTCAGGCATCATAGTCTGTCCCGACTCAATAGTGTCTTTAGGGATCACTTCGTAAATGATCTTATTTCCAGTTGCGGCCACCAAAAGTTCAGTCTCTTCGGTAGAATTTCTCCAGAAAGTCGCCGTTAAAAAGTAGCGATAGGCGGCAGACTTAAGAGCGAGAAGGTTCTCTCGAATTGTCACGCAAGCTGCCGTGTCTCCCTCATCAATAATAATCATCTCTACTGACTCAACATAGTCCATCGGCAGAGAGTCTAAGGATTGAAAACAGATAACCGCGACATCTGGCCACGAAGTTTTAGATTTTTCGACTTCACTAGCTCTTCTGACTTTTCTGATCTGACCTCGAACTTCTTGAAACCCCTTTTCATAAAGGTACTGCTCTTCCGGGGAAAGATCTCCATCCTCCTCTTGAGCATCTATAAGATCTTGGTTGATATCAACGGTCCTAGGTTTCCATGTGCGGGCCTTCTTTTTAAAGCTCCCCAATGATTCCCAGTCTTGTTTTTTAATCTTTCGAGAGACCTTAGACCCTGAGTAGATCTCTTTGAGTCGATAGTAGATATTATCCTGTATAGATATAGTGGGAACGATGATCAAGGTTCTGACTCTCTTTTGGTAAACGAGCTCATCAATGATACGCCCCTTTCCCCCTCCGGTCATTTTAACAATAACACCAGTAGGCTCCTCTATGCATTTCTCCAATGCTTCAGCTTGATCTTCATAAAGGTCATTCTTAAAATTTGGCCTTTTTAAATTAATATAAGGGGCAGGGAATGACCTCTCATCAAAGAGATCTATGTCAAAACCCAGGACGTCTAGTTTTTGCGCTAGTTGCCAAAAGTAAGGGGCAGGAATACTCATCTCGTCTTGATTTAGAAGATGAATCGTCTCTTGATAGACTTTACGCTTTCCTTCTCTTCTGAAAATTTGAATTTTTGAGACTTTCTTGAGAGCTGTCAGCTCTTCAGTGGTGTACTTAGTAATAAAGGCCTTATGATGATTGAGTTCAATTTCCATACCTATACCATCGGTAGGTAGTGGTGACCCGTTCCATCCTTAACTTCCTGTGCCCATTTCAAGGAAGCTTCATTTCTGAGGTCACTGGTGAAAGTATCGGCATAGCCCTCAATCACACCCTTAACACAGCGAAAGTAGCTCTGAATTAAAGTTCTATGAGTTTTAGAGAGTTCCTCGATGATTACCTTAGCTAATTCCTCGTCGTTACCCATGATATTAACGAGTTTAATGATCTCCTTGGCCACTTCTTGATTTCTAATATCTATTTCCTTAAATTTTTGAGCACTCATAGTTAATCCTTTCCCGTTTTAAAAGGGGGAGACAAAAATCTCCCCCTTATGGATGTCAAGCACCCGTTCCTGTTGCTTGGGGGGCGGCAGGAATTCTTATGCGCTTTCTAATTCTTCTTCTTTGGGTTCTTCAGAATCTTTCGGATTAACCTTATTCTTTAAAGACGTCTTCTTCTTAGAAACCGATTCCTCTTCCTTCTGGACCTCGGGAGCAACTTCTTCTGCTACCACTTCTTCGTGTTTTTTGGGATTGAGAGACTCCGCAACCTCTTGCCTAACAAGTAGATCAAGTTCGCTTTTAAACTTAGGATTCTCTTTAAGGTAGGTAATGCACTTGGCGACCCCTTGAGCAATGTTTTCCCCCTGGTAACTAATCCAAGCGCCCGACTTACTAAAGATGCCAAATTTAATAGCAAGAGTTATGAGGTCGTCTTCTTGTGAAAAGCCATCAGCAAAATAGAACTTAAATACTCCGTCTCTGTGCGCTGGAGCCGTTTTATTCTTTGGGGCCTTTATCTTTACCTCGTTGCCGATAATAGTATCTCCGTCAGTAATTTTTGCGGATCTTCTGATATCAAGCCTAATAGAGGCATAAAATTTAAGAGACTCTCCGCCTGGAGTTGTTTCGGGGCTTCCGAACATAACACCTATCTTCATTCGAAGCTGATTAATAAAGATAATCGTTACGCCTTTATCGGCAACCATCTTACACAACTGTCTCATTGCTTGACTCATCATTTTAGCCTGTGTTCCTACGTTGTGTTTCCCTATATCTCCAAGTAATTCTGCCTTGGATACTAGGGCCGCAACTGAGTCGATCACTAGAAAATCAATCATGTCTTGAGCTATTAAGTCTTTAGTTAGATTAAGGGCGTCTTCACCATCTTCCGGCTTCATGTGAAGGAGCTTCTCAGGATCGATTCCCAATGCCACACACCTTTCGTGAGTGAGGGTGTGTTCCATGTCGATAACTCCACATCGCTGATTCATCTTTTGAGCATTACCTAAAATACTTAAAGAGAGGGCCGTTTTCCCCGAAGACTCAGGGCCGTAGATTTCAATTATTCTCCCCATCGGAGCTCCACCAGTTCCATCCTGATTAATCCCAAAAATATGATCAATACCAATAATACCCGTGGTGATTCTTTTAACATTACTGTCGCTACTTAAACCGTAGACGATGTTTTCTGAGCCATACTTTTTCATTAAGGCTTCTCGTTTTGTGTCTTTAACATCTGTCGTTGATTTTGCGGATTTTGATTTCTTCGTTTTCTTGTTAACTGCCATAACGATCTCCTGCTTATTAACAACTGGGCCTTGTCTGTGTGGATTTGTTTTTTTCGCCCCCCAAAGACGTTGCTTTGTAAAATATAAAAATTCACAAAAGCGTTTTCTCTATTTTGTCAGAGACCCAGAGTAGTCTCAATCAAAAAATGATGCGCAGTGTTGACTTAATTTGTTTTCCTCATAATTACGCAATCTTATGTATTTTTAAAAAATCGATTCTTTAGGAGAGACTCTCAGTGGTCCGAATCAGCTATCGAGAGGATTCATAACTATTTACATTAATGCTCTTTAATCCAGCCACTTTTCTGCTTATAAAGGCCTCAGCGGGTGATTTTATCGACTTTTCAACAGCTTAGACAGTGGATCGATATACCAATTGCTGTCATTTTTTCATACGAGGCATCACCTCAACCGGCTTCGTGATAATAAATATAAAAATTAACCAGTTAGAAAGTAATCACGACTCGTGAATAAGTGATTAGGAGAATAATATGAAAACGAAAAAACTAGGCGCATTGCCGTTGATTCTAGGCTTAACCTTACTCGCCAGTTGTGGCGGTGGCGGAAGTGGTGGCGGAAACGACACGGTTGATAGTTACTCATCGCCAAATATTACGGTTAATCAGTTTATCTCGGCGCTCAACGCTGTTGACGGAGCCTCTGTAGGTTTTGAGTCTGAGTTAATCCTAGGAACTGGTATCACCGAAAGATCTCTGATCGCAGGACAAGAGGACTGGTTCGTGATTTTCGACGCTCAGAGCGAAGATTATAAAGCTGTCAGCCTTCAGTATATCAGGACCCTTACTTACACCGATTTAATGAGCTCTAATTTAGCTCTTGCTGATCAGTTTCGATTTGTAGAGGGAGTGGATAACTCATTCGGCCTTCAGGGTGACGCTGGAGGGGACGACTACGAAACAGTTATCTTTAACGGAGCGACTGGCTATTTTGATGGGACAGAGTCTTCATTTTCTTACGAGGATGAAGTTGAAACTTTTGACGTTAACTTAATGACTGGTGAGAAAGAAGAGAAAGAATTCGCTAAAAAAGCATCAAACCTAAGTTTTACTTACGAGATATCAATGCCTACAGCTATGAGTCTAGTTTCTCTAGGTGAAAAAGCAGAAAGCCTGCTGAAAAAAGGCGGCTCTCAACAGGAGCTTACTCTCGAAGATCAGGCGGTCCTCTTAAAAGATCTTGAGCATATAACGGGAGTTACTCTTGAAGAAGTTTTAGCTGCTGGGAATAGTGTAGAGGGCAAACAGTTGATCCTTAAAAAGATAACTGAGAAAAATAAAGGGAGTGGAATCACTCCTCAAAAACTAGAAGAAAGTATTCTCCCTGAGCTTTTCGGTCTTTTTGAAAAGTGAATGGATATTGAGTGTGTTAGAAAGGGGACTTAGGTCCCCTTTTTTATTCTTATCTAGATAGGTTAAACCTATCCACAACGCTCTCTGGAACGATCATTAATCTCGTAGGCGCAGTCTTCATGTAGCGAATTGATATTATCTTGAATAGTGAAATATCTCTTCGAGTAATGATAGAAGCATGTCCTAACGAGTAAGGGGTCATAATAGCCAACTCCCTGTCAGTCATTAGGTCAAAAGATGAAGCATCTGTAACGATACCCTCGAACTCAAACTCGACCTCTTTTTCACTAAGACCTCTTTTGATCTTTGTGATAGTTACTTTATCGGTAGCATTAGTCTCGTCCTCTGCAACCTTCTCATCTTCTTCTCCACTCTTAACATCTTCTTTGTTTGAATTAGTGTTAAGGTTTCGAGAGCCCCCCCCTACTATGATAGCTAGTAGATCTTTGTCTTTTAGGTTTGATCTATCAAGAGCATCTTTAATGTCTTGTGAGAAGTCCCTAACTTCGTAAGCCAACTTTCCGTCTCTTGTTTTTAAATCAGAACGATCTTGCTCGGCCAACTCTTTAGCTCTTTTAGCTACTTTTTCTATGTAGGGCAGATTATCAACCAATTCTCTTTGTCTCTCGTAACCAGCATCAGTAAATGCCTTGCCATTTTCAAAATCGGCCAGAACTCTCGCTGTTTTTTTAAGGAGATTACTCACTTTAACTTGTTCACGACCTAAAAGAGAAAACTCTTCAGTTAAAGTGCTTCGATCTCCTCTTGCGAGTTGATTAACCCCTTTGAAAGAGAGTTCTTCTTTGTTCAGGAGACCGGCTAGCTCTCTATTTACCTCTGCATCGAACTCGTCAGTGCCGGCAAGAACACTAGATTCAGTAAGTTTAGCCGAAGGGTTCTTTGTAATCTCTCTAATGATATCTAGATTAGTGTCGATATTTTCGTTTTGAACTTTCTTGAGATAATCATACCCGCTGTCAGCATTCTTCTTCGCCTGGGCAAGACTATAACTTAAGCTCCCTCTATTGTAAGGATTAGTGATAAAGTGTTGGCTATTGGACTTGGGATCTGATTCTATGTGACCTAAAATAGCATCACCATAATCCCCAAAAGTTGATTCACGACTTCCGGCATAAGCATCTTTGATATAAAGAGTTTCAATTAAGACTTGATTAATAAATTCTATGAATGAAGTTTTTAATGAAGAACTACCTAAAGACTCCTTACAAAATGCGATATCCTTCTTAATTCTTTTAAGATATTTTCCACACTTCTTAGAGACGTCGTCCATTCCACACTGCCCAGCAAGCCCAACGGCCCTCTGCATTCGATCATAGCCATTACTTCTATCTTTTGAACTAATAACACCGCCATTAATATCTCTGTGATAGAGGGAGGCCACAACCTCTCTTCCATTTCCATTGCACTCGCTCGGAGAAACTTTCTTTACTTCTGAGTGACACGATTTTCTCGCTTTAGTAGCTAGACGGTCCTTAAGATATGAGTTTATTGAGGCCATGTTATACATAAAGCCCGTTAGCTTTGCGTAGAATTTTGATTTTACAGTTACACCTTTTGCCGTTGAATCATTCATTGCCGCAGCTTCACGAGTATTTATTTGCTTATCCCCAGGCCCATTAGCAAAGGCTTCTGCCTTCTTGGCTCCCGCATTCATTGTCGATTGATTCATATCTCTAGATTTAGCATCTAATTTTGCTGCGCTTCTTTTAAGAGTTAAGTCGAAGGGCTGATTCTTTCCGGCTTTTTTAACTGTGCAGTTCTCAGTATCCTTAGAAACCTTAAAGGAAGTAGCTTCACTGTAAGCTAACATCTTTAAGTTGATGTCACTAGAATCAAGCCCATTAGAGCTTTCTTCTGTCTCACTTTCTTTCTTCTCTGCAACCACGTCAAACTTTGTAGCTTCTGGCTCAACTCCGATAGTCTCTTTAGCTCGTAAGTTTGCCGGCACTTCTTTCTTATTTTCGGTAAAGCTCTTATTATTGGCCCTAGCAGCTATGCGATCCATAGTTGCCTGAAGCTTCGCACGATCAATCGGCGCTCTTTCTTCGGCTTGAGTTGATACAGATAAGGAAGCTAAAATAAGTATTCCTCGTAGTGTCATTGTAATTTGTTTAGCTATCATAGTTACGTCCCGCTGTTTGTCTCTTTTTATATTTTACTCCAGATAAAGCCGTTTCTTCAGAGTTAAGATAGTTTAGGCCTATTTTGATTTACTTAGACTTATATTCAGGTACTTGGAATATTGGGCGCAGAATGCACTAAGAATAATGTGCCAAAAAAGAGAGGTTTTTATTGCGTTTTTTATTTAGTATTAGAGATTAACCTAGAAACTCATCTATCAGGATCGGGAGGTTTTCTCGACTAGCAGGAACCCCCACTTGGCGAGAGAAATTCTCAAGAGAAAACCTAAGAGACCCTTCTTTGTGGATTTCTATTAATTCCAGCTCATCTCTATCCTCGATGGCCACTCTCAAACCTCCATTTGAACAAAACTCACAGAGGAATTTTAAGAAATCTAGATCTTCATTAAGTCTGGAGTGGAGAAAGTTGATCTGAAAGAGACCTTCTTCATTGCTAGCTATGAGAGTGATAGACGAGTGGGGTTGAAAGTTACTAACAACTCCATTTTCTTCAACCAAGACCCAGCCCTTTAGTTTTAAGAGGCCGATTGCCTTACTGAAAGAGCTGATATCTTTAAAATCTAAACTTCCTGCTACTTTCATATAACTACTCCTGTGCCCTATCCATCGAAATTACTCATTTTTTAAAAGTAATATCGTGTAGGGGTTATGAGAGTGATGATCCTTTTTTTATTTTTTACCTTTGCGACCTTCTTGTCGATGAGACCTGAATTTATTGGGCTCTTTAGGGGTTCGGAGGAAGGTCTCTCGCAACTCGCTCCATACTCGATTAAATCGCATCATGTAGCATCAGAAGGCCCTTTGAGAGCTATTATGGCCACTTAAGTCAGTCTTAGATAATTTATTATTTTTTTGTCGTGTAGTCCCTAGGAGGAAACATGACAAAGAAATTGATAACGATAGTAATTGCTCTAATTTCACTTAACGGCCAATCAAAATCCTTATGTGGTTTTGAAAAAAGTTTCTATGAACACATTGGCTTCAAACCTAAGACCTCTAGATTAACTAAGAAAATCAAGATAGCCGTAGTTGATCTCTTTATTGCGAATCATCCCTGTAGAGAACTTATCGATATTGATCAAAAAAGCGCTAAGAGACCTATTGGTGAGCTTGCTATGAAATTCACTAAAGGATCTAATAAATTTCATGGTCTACAAATGACCCTCGCTATCCAAGCAATTAATCCTAGTGCCGAGGTAAAATTCTTCTCCTTAACTGATCTAGGCGACCTAGGGACAGCTCAAGTCATTAAAGAGGCCGTTGATTGGGGCGCAGACCTCATTAACTATTCAATTGAGGGATCAAGCTACTTTAAACATGAACACAACGCCTTTAAATACGCAAAAGCAAAAGGTGTCACCATTATTGGTGCCGCCGGTAATGATGAAAACAATCTAGATACTTTCCCGGCCTATCCGGCCAATTACAAGAAAACCGGATTAGATAACCTCATCGTAGTCACGACTCAAACTTCAGCAGTAGGCAACTACTCAGATCGCTTGGTTCAATTTGAGACTTACGGAACAAAGGTCCCTTCGGCGAGCACTCTCGGCCACCCCCCCTCCACTGGAAGCAGTATAGCAACGGCAATCACCACAGGAGCTCTTAGTTATCTTCTCAGTCGTTTCCCTACTAATTCTCAGCAAGAGAGACTCGCTCTACTTAAGAACATCTCCAAAGGGGGCACCGGACGCTCTCAGTACGGATCAATCGATCTTTCGAAATTAAATAAGTCTGAGCGTGACACGAGAAGCACGTTGGCCTCTCTGGGTGTGGAAAAATCTAATCAATAAATGAACGAACAAACCCCCAACAGGAGTCTAACCATGACAATCAAAGCGCAGAAGTTATCAGGGAACCTTTTTATCGTAATGAGCGAACTTTCAAATGGTGAGATCCATTATGTGATTTGCCCAAAAGAAGACATCGAAAATTGTGAAGAAATTGTCTTTGTTGCTGATCCCGAACCTGGCCTTTAGGAGGACTTATGAAAAACCTTATGAAGAATCTCATTCTGCTCACGTTTCTCTTATTTATCGCTTTTTCGTCAATGGATGTGGATCAAACCAAGGTTGAAGTTTCTCAATTAGAAACTTTAACAAAGTAAGTCTACCCAAATTCAATACACAAATTTCTGGGGGGAATTTCGATGGAAAACTCATCGACGGAGGAATAATGGAAGAAAACACAGAAGAGCGAACTTACCTAGAGCAAGACTGCCAAGACCCAGAGAAATACTTTAAGGTCATATCTGAAATTTCGGATAAAACCTCTACAGAGGACGTTAGAGGTATCGTTGAGCTGATTAACGATGTTGCGACTAAGTGGCCCAGTGACACTCATCGATTCCTTGAAATATTACCTCAAGAGATAAGACTCCAGATCATGTGTGAATTCATCTTAAAAGAAGATTACGCATCAGCGGCAAAAGTCTTTAAAGTTCTTGATTTTAAAGTCGCTGATTATTACCCCGTTCATATCATTCTAAAAACAGGAAACGCCGATCTTATCGAAGAGATGGACAAGGTCACTAATTACTTGAGTAGTCTCTATATTGACCTCAGTCAAATTAAGAGCTTTGACGACCTGGAGGTTGTTCGCGGTTACACCCCAGAGATGGGAGTTGATGGTCTGACGGAGATTGTCTATGGAAAGAACACCGCTTTTTTTAAAAAGAGCCTTATTAAACAAATATTTCCAAAGGGCCCCGAGAGGCCAAACTTAAAGGGAGTTAACTTCCTTATGAAGTTCAAAAAAGAAGTTCCCCTTTATCCCTCGGATAACCTCGCTAACTTTAGCGCCGAAGATATCCAAATACTTGATATGGGAGATGTTAACTTTAGCCACTTTCAGTGCATTATTAAGTTCTTCGGAGAAGAGCGGGCCATGAAGCTCATGAAGAAACCTGTCGACGAGGGTATTCTTAGAGATACCGAACACATGTTTAGACGACTCGCCGAAAAAATATCTTTTATCGAAGATGATAATTTTCGTAACCAGTTCACCGGGAAGAATCTTAGAAAAGAGTTTCCTAAAAAACCAAAATGCGTAATTAAGGATATTCACGACAGATTAACTAGTATTTTAGAAAAGGTTGGTCAGGCCCCAAGGGCCCTTGGACGTAAAGATGTTGCGCACCTTGACGGTATTAAGATACCTGACGAAAAACTAAAAATCTGGGTGCCAGAGTCTAGTGTTGATTTAATCGAAGTAGGTCAGGCCCTTAACTTCTGTATTGGAAACGGGGTATACGCCGATAAAACCATTGAAGGTAAGTCAAATATATTTGTGATCACTAACGATAGCGGCAGACCTATCTACGCCTACGAAGTTTCTGAGGGCACAACGGTTCTAGAAGCGCGTGGGCATTCCCAATCAGAGATACCACCTAAAATCAAAGATAAAGTCACTAAAATCATCAAAGATGAGTGGATTAAAAAAGGGGCCGAGTAATGTTTACTGTCAATATTTCACTGAAGGATCAAGAGTCTGTAGTTTTTAAGTTTTCAGAAAAAAACTTCTTAAAGAGCTTAAGAGCTCTCTATTTTTTTTACGAAGATCAGCTAAACCGGGACTATTCCCGTTTAGGTAATAAAGGGAATGAGTCCGGACTCGAATTACTGTCTTTAAATATATTTGGAAATACCGGTGAACTAAAGAAGTCCAGCGCATGGGGGATTATTAAAGAAATTCTATGGCTTCAAAGCGAGATGAAGGATAATTCGGACAATCCTAAGATAACCTCGAGCATAGATAAACTAAGAGGAGCTGTATGTGAAGGTTTTATGGTCTTTCTACTGGCCTCCCTACCTAAGTTAAACGGAGTAAACAATCTTACGGCCAAACTCAATCCAGATAATATCCTTGAGGTTGTTCGCGAAATAATGACAATCAGAAGCCCTTTACGAAAAGGTGACTGGGTCGATTACGATAAACTAATACGTGAACTATCTTCAACTCATGTCGATGACCTTATTATTAAAGCTCACGAAGAGGGCTCGCTAGAAGTGGTTATTCTCGAATTTGACCTTTCAGTCGTTCTAATTAATCAATGGATAAGGAAAAATGACAATTATTCTTCTCGCTGCTTAGAGGCCTATAAGATTCTTATCGCACTAGATCTCATCGAGGTCGATACGATATCGTCGCTCTTAAGTGAACCACCTTTTAGCTTTAATCAAATGATTGAACTTATGAAAGCATCCTATTTGACCAATTCTCTGAAATTTAGAGATGCTTTCGCAGAAAGTGGAAGGTCTCTAGATGTTACTTGTGTGACTCACCCTGAGTTGGCTTTCATTTTTATTGAAACATCTAGAGACCTTCTCTTTTTGCTTAGTAAGGACGAATTACGCTATCCTTCGAGATTACTATCCTTCTTACTGAGATCATTTAAAACAGACTCTCCCCTTATTAATGAGGCTGAACTCGAGGATCTTCTGTGCGGCCCCTTAAGTTCTCACATGGACACAGTTATCGATGTCTTGTGTGAAGATGCTATTCTTGCTCACCGGCTTCCAAGGCTCTTCAGGAAGGCCGTCTTAGCTAGAGGAGCTGACAGTAAGTTATCTGAATACGCTATTCTTAAGATAGACCCCAACATCACTATTCAATTGCTTGACATAGATTATAGCTCAACTTGGCAATGTCTCGACGTAGACGCGTTAAGGGACTCAGGAAATAAAACAGTTGTTAAATACTTTTTAAATAAAAATATAAGTATCGTTAAGCAAATGGCAACTTTCAACTGGGTTAGCGAAGAGGGTAAACTTAATTCAGAGGCTCTCCACACAGACTCCTGGGCCATGCCCTTTAGAGATTTCTCTAGATGCTTAAAAGTTGCTCAAGAATTAGGGATGCCCATAGAGGAAGAGGTGGAGCTTTTTAATAGCTCCCTTAATAAGTTATTAGAGGTGGTAAATGCTAATCTTTGTCTCAAAGGCGGCTATCGGTACTCAAAGAAATCAGAAGCCAGGGATTATGTAGCGAGCGTTGCCTTTGGGGCCGGGGAAGGTTTATTTAAGTATGACAAAGAAGACAAGAAACAAAAGAGGGCCCTTAAGGCCATTGCTAAAAGTCCAGGCATGGGTCAACACCTTTTAGGTCTTGATAATTATCTAACAGAGAAGGAGCGTACTCAATTCTTTACAACCTTCGGAAATAGTAAAGATGATATCGAGACCGTATTAAGGGTCAGCAAAAATAACTCAGAGCTTGAGAGGTATTTCAATACTTTGATTGAAAAGCAAAATAGTTATTATTTTGGTCGCCTTCTAGTGCGCGAGGTTTATTATGATGAAATGGGAGAGGGGGAGTATTGCTTACTGGAAGTTATGAGATTTCTTCTAATAGAGAAGGGTGTCGAGTTAAAATCACAAAATCACATAAAGATAGCTTTGAAGGCTGATTTGTTTATTCAAAAAGGCATCATGTTTAAAGAGCTGTTTAGTTACGTTAAAGAGAGAGAACATCTTAAATCTCTATTGCAGCTATTTACCTCAGGGTATAATGGTTTTGGTGTGGCAGACTGCAAAGTTGCTAATAATTTTTTAAGCTCCGAACAAAAGAATAGCTTAATGAATCTTTATTTAGCAACTAGCCGTAGTAGGTTTGGCGGCCCCAGCTCTATCGTTTGCGCTGACGACTACTTAAAGTTAAAGAAGCAGGCTTATCTATTAGGTCTAACTTCGGAAGAATTCGACTCACTCTTAAGTAACGAGCCCAGAACATCTTGGATCAATGACACCGTTTGCGGAATTAAGGCCATTAGTTGGTTATTCATAGTAAGGGACGATGATGAAGAATCAAAAATTGAAAAACTAAGAAAGAGAGGCTTTTGTGTAGAGGGGCTCGAAGATCACCCCTTAGTAAAGGCTTTAATTGGAAACAGATTCGAGGATAAATACCAGGCAGGACCAGGTGGATTTGATCCTATACTTGGAAGAGCGGGGACTATTGAGTTCTTTAGTTACTTAGTAGCTAAGGGTGATCTTAATAGGATAACCAAACGCTTTAGAGACTCGACTTTAGTAATTCCGGATTCTACCGATTATACCTCCGAAGTTGTTAACTATATAATCAAAGAAGAGTCCTCAATAATTTTAGATAGCTTCTGCGACGAGACGCTAAAATACTACTCACTAGATAAAAAGAAGATAATCGAAGATTCAGATCAGTTTAACTACTTCGATCATCTTGTTAAATTTAATAGCGATAAACAACTTAGGCAAAGTAAAATAGCGGACAAAGAATCGGGTTCTCGTCACTTCACAAGAGACAGTCTGTATTGTTTTAAACGTAAAGAGAATTATGCCATGATTAGCGCTCAACCTAGCTCTATAGAATCTCTTGTTGAAGACCTTCCAAAAATTATTGAAGCTTTTGAAGTTCAAGAGGAAATTCTACCAAGCGAGTTAATGGTTTTTATGTTTAAAAATAGCCTTAAAAGAGCCTTTCTAGTTGATTACATGACCAATAAGGATTTAGGTCCTCAATTTATCCGCGACGAAAGTAAGAGAGACCTCATTAGTTACCTTAATGAAGACGAGCTGATCGATTTCTTTATTAATCTAGAATACTCCTTCTCTTCAGTTCTTCAGGAAATTAGCTCCCTTGGTTTAGATAAGAATCTAGCTAAAAAGATCCTTCAGGAGAGTGGCGAGTGCAAACTAAAAATAAGAGGTAGAGAGCAGTTGCAGGAGTATATTACCTTACTCGGTGAAGAGACAATCACAAAGGCCCTCGAATCCGAGTCAGAGCACTTCGAAATCGATCTGAAGGAAGGTGTTTACCTAATAGAAAAGGATATAATTACCGAGGGGATAATCAGAACACTACGAGAGATCCCTGTCGCTAGAATGATTAATGGGAAACTTCTTTTTAAGTCATGGGTCCCTGAGAGTATTCGAATTGAGGTTGATAAATATCACAAGAAGGCCCGTATCTCTGGAAATTTTAATGCTTTTGCAGAGAGAGACGAGTCTGGGGAATTAAAGGTGTCTGGTCTTCCCGCAGCTCTTCTCGATTCAGTTCACCTTCTCGATTTCACCTTTAATGATTACGTTGAAAAGGTTTTGAACTTTTCAACAAAGAAGAAGATAGTCGTCAAGGTTAAAGTGCATGAAGGAGAAGCTTATGTTTATCCTCAACATGAGTTAATGGATGGAATAGCTAACGAAATCAGGGAGAAGGTTAGCAACGCAGAATCAAGCGTCACTAACTCCTTTAAAAGGCCTATCGATATTAAATTTAAGTGTCACATAGACGGACAATTTAAAAATCTTTCAACCTCTTTTAAAAAGGGTCTTGCTGATGTCGATTCAACAAGTAGCTCATCCTTGAGCTACCACAATTTTAAGAACCCTCAAAAAGATCAGTGGGTTTATTTTGCCGATAGCGAGAGGCGAAGAGGACGCTCAGATCACAAAGGCTTCTACAGTCCAGATCTCAGAGGGGTCTCTGCTATGAAGGAAATTTCGAGTGTTTTTACCCGAATGAAAGAAGATAGTGATCGAGACACAGAAAAGGCGGGATTAACCGATTTTAGCATTACCCTTAAGGCCACTAAGAAGGTCGAGAGAGACCTCATCTTTAAACATGAAGACGCCATCGGGGCATCTAATCCCTTTATTAAGGGAAGGTTTAGAATTACCTCTGAGGCCCGATCTATAACTATTTCTTTTTCTGGTGAGAAACCTGAGATCGGGATTGATCTCTTTTTTAGAGTCATGGGCGATGTTTTGTCAGCTTCAAGCTCAGAGACAAGTGAAGAGGGTGTTTTAGCTATGAGTGTGAGCCAAGGTATCTCTAGAATTAAAGATCCCAGGGAGATTATCGATCTTGCGAATGATTTAAAGTTAGCCCTGTAAAAGCTTCTATGGAAGAGATATGGAATTAGTCAGTAAAAATTTCTTTGAAAGTGCTCGGAGTATCTCTGAAAAAACGGATAATTTAAAAGATCTTGCCGTTATTCTAGGAAACCTTAACAACTTCGAGATGCGGATATTCCTGGCAGAACTAGGGATTAAGGAACTCGTGTCTGAGTTGGCAAACTCTGACGTATCAGAACTGACCGTTCTTAATGGTCACTTTATTGGTGAAGAAAATAGTACCTCAAAGGAATCTAAAAAGTTAAAGCATTATAAGGTGTCAGACAAAGAGGTTAGCGCCCTCGCTCTTCGGTTAGCTGATAGTGTAGTCTTGGAAGACAAAAGCTATCAAGATATCTCAAGAAAGATCTTAGCGAGCTACCTTCTTAATTTTCCTGTTTTATTAAAATTAAGTATCATCGCAGATATGGCCTCACTCGACGAGGACGAGGTGATAGAATAGCCAAACTAGGAGAGACCATGGAAGCCCCAAGAAATTGTCAAAGATGTAGTGGACCATTAAACACAGAAAGCGAAAATCGGTCTTTCACCATGTCGTGGTGGAATGAGCAGCTCTTATGTCTAAATATCTGTAAAAAAGAAGAAACTATTTTAATGAGAAATCCCAAAGTTAGAGACCTAAAAGAGGGATGCGGCCTATCTATCGAGGAAATTAGAAAGATCGCGAAGAGTTAGATTAATAAGAGCCGGTTTCGAAAACAGATCAGGCCGGTCTGTCGGCCAATATTACTGAGAAATCACAAGGACCATACCGCGACCTCTAAGAGTTTTAACCTCTACCGTTTGAGAGTTCAATTTCCTTCTAAGTGAGCCCATGTGAGTTGAGAGTAAATGGGCGGTCACGGTGTCCCAACTAAATTCCCACACCAGCTTTGTTAACTCAAGTCTACTGATCTCTTTTCCTGGCCGCTCATCAGCGGCCTTGATTAGCTGGAAAAGTATTCTATATTCTATGTTAGATAGATTTGCCCTCTTTCCTGCGACTAAAACATTCGTGTTCTCGACATCAATCTCTATGTCTCCAAACACTATACTCTCTCTAAGTGATCGTTTCTCGGCGTTATTCATACGAGTAAGAATTCTCGTGCTTATTTCGGTCGGACTCATTAATTTATCAAGAAAATCATCGCAACCAAGACTAAATGCTTTTAGCTTGTTTTCTTCACTTTGCTCACTCGAAATGAAGAAGACCGGCGTTCCTTCAGATAGTGAGTTTCCGTAAACTTTTTTAAAAACATCAAAACCAGTTGTACCGTCAAGATAGACATCAAAGAGAACGGCGTCGAATGAGCGAGACTCAAGAAGTTTTTCGAAGTCCTCTTCTGTTGTGCAAACAACAACTTTAATATCGTCATAAAGTGCTTCTTTGTAGAAGTCTAGGATTTCTGAATTATCGTCAATGTAGAGGATCTCTTTCTTCATGCACTAAGTTTATAGGGCGATCTTTTATTGACCTACGATAAATATAGCTTGCCGATTTAAGCAATATAAAAATAGACAAAGGGGTTTATGTGATTGAAAATAGGTTTAACTTAATTTTATTTGCTAAGTAAAAGTGATCGATAAGGTGGCAACTTTTTGAGTAATCAAGAGTCGATACCCTAGTAAGGGGGAGTGAAGTTCCCTTCATTTTTCTCTAGCGAAACAATTCTCACCACTTGATCACCCGAAGCGTCACTAACCCGTCTGACCTCACTTTCTTTAACAACTCTGCTAATTGTTGTCGTTAATTCTCTTATTTTTGTTTCATTAAAAAAGTCCTGATCGTAACTAGAGATTGCCGAGCGAAAGGAGCGGATTAATGAGCGTTTGTTTTTCGCATCTTCCAAAATAGCTCTTTCTTCTTTTTCCTGCTTTTCGCTTCTTGAGCCTTTCTCAGCAATGGCGAAGACCTCAGTGGTTGAAACTAGGTCTAGATAGCTATCGAGATCTTTTAATCGAGAACTAGGGGAGGGCGCTAACCTCTTTTGGTTGAAGGTCTGTTTAACGACACTCGACACCTTGATCGGGTCTGGCTTCTTTTTAACGATCTGATTTTCCGATTCGGCTCCTCTACTCTCGTTAAAAACGCTCAACAATCGCGCCCGCTTCTCTTGTCCTGATAATAACTCATCTTTAAGGGACTTCAGCACCTCTTCTACGTTATCTAAGAAGGCCAGACTAAGTTGTGCCCTTGAGAGAGGTGTTGAGAGTCTCAGCTCAAGGTTAAGGCCTTCTCGAAGTGAATCCTCTAGATCTCCCATAGGTTCCTTGGTGACTTCTCTTTGTCTGCACTCGACAGACTGATCTGCCACATAGTCAGCGAATTTAATGCAGCTATTAAACATAGTAGCGACTTCGGAACAGTTCCTTACAAAGAACAAGGAGTCCTTTATTCTTTTGGCCATATAAAGATCATCAAGCCCTTTATATCCAAATAAGGGCCCATTCTTTTTAATTAGATCTCTCGACAAGGCGACCCGTCCTCTACAAGAGAACTTAGAAGTGGACACGGCTTCGGCCGAGCACTTTTTTTGAAGCTTTGCTATTTTGCCTTGGATGCTCAGAGATTTCCTTGCAGCTAAAGAGAATCCCTCTTGAGCAAAACGAAGCTTCTGAAGTTTTTTCTCAACTCTCTCGTTTTGAAGCCTTAGCAACTCTAGCGAATACTTTTTTTCATGGTCCTGATCAGGCCCCAGATACCTAACCTCTATACTGTTTGAAATATCTTTCGATTTCTTAATGTACTCACTCACCATATTTATTATTTTCATATCCAAAGGAAGGTTTTCTTTTTTTAAATTAAAAGTACAAGAGAGTGCTCTTTGGAGGCTATTATTTGCAATATCTCCAATTTGAGAGGGATTAAGCAGATTTTCTCCTGCCTCTACTGGCGATCCTACGATCATACTTATTATTGTTGCTAGTCTTAACAAATTCTTCAAAAGAACCTCACCATTTTTTAGTTGTCCTGATTTTATTTGAATAATCCTTTTTAGAGAAAGCTCTAGATCTCTTGAGTTTCAAAATATAAATAAACACAAGATACTGGGCACTTACAATTTAGGGCCGTAGATTAACTGCCTAGAGGATTGGGCGGTTTGGATTATTCGGAGAGAGAGTTTTCTTTTTTGAAGCTCACTGATAGCTTCTTGATTCGATTCATTTGAAATTGCTCGATCTTCTCTCCTAACTCAGATCCTTTAAACTTTTGAATAAGTTCACTAGTATCCATTTTGACTAGCTCGCTAGCTAAGTACTTTAGAAATCTAGATTGCTCATATACCGTGGAGAGTTTTCCGCTATTGTCAGCTTCACAGCAAATCAAGGCGTCGTTAAAGAATTCTTCACTTTTAAAGGCCTTGAGATTTTTTAAAAGGGCCAATAACTTACCTGGCCGAGACTCTAGACATCGATGAACTCGTAAGTGATGCTCACAAACTGCGAGAGCTAATTTCTTACTAGCGTTATCGACCTTGAATCGCCTACAAACATTATCAACGAGAGGGATGCCTGTCGTTTCGTGTTTATGGTGGGCCGGAAGAATCTCCGAAGGCGTTTCCCCTTTACCGAGATCATGGACTAGGGCGGCAAACCTAACCTCGATCTTCTCTGACTTCTTACATGACTCCTTTAAAACTAACATCGTATGAATCCAAGCATCTCCTTCTGGGTGATACTTAACATTTTGAGGGATACCCTCTAATTGGCTTAACTCTGGGAAAAACCTTTTAAGTGCGCCTACCTGGAGCAGAAATTCAAAGAAATAGGTCGGGTCCTCAAGAGACAATACCTTTCTGAGCTCTCTCCAAACAAGTTCGGGAGTAAGACTGTCGAGGTCTCCGCTTGAGGCTATTTTCGCGCAAAGAGCTACTGTCTGTTCGTTAATTGAAAATTTGAACCTAGCGGCGAATCTGGCAGCTCTCAAGACTCTTAGTGGGTCTTCTGAAAAATGCTTTGAAACGTGTCGAATGACCTTATCTTTAAGGTCTTTGATTCCTCCATAAGGGTCGATCAATTCTCCTGTTTCTAGATTTTTAGCAATTGCGTTTATCGTAAGATCTCGTCTTTTTAGGTCCTCGGCCAGGGTAACATTCTCCCACTCGGTCTCGAACCCTTTGTAGCCCGCTCCATTTTTTTTCTCTTTTCTAGCGAGGGCATACTCCTCACCACTAGTAGGATGAATGAAAACTGGGAAGTCATTGCCCACTTTCTTAAATCCTAAAGAGAGCATTTCCTCAATACTTGAGTCAACGACAACATAGTCGAGATCATTAGCCTTTAGGCCTAGTATTTCATCTCGAACTGCCCCGCCAACCAAATAAATCTTCATTTTATATCTCCAGTTAGTTTTGACGGTACATCGCAGTCTGGGCAATCATTAAAGACGGACACTTCAGCATTGCGGTCTTCGTCATATTTTTCGACTTCAGTGAGGTAGTGAGGAGAGCAGCCAGCACAGGCTTCTAACAAAATTCTATAGGCATCTCTGTCGCTTATAAAAAACTTAACCTCATGATCTCCAACTTCCTTTATCTTTTTAGCCATTAACCTTCTCTCTAACTTCTTTTTTTTATATCCTAGCACGAGGACTTAACCTTCTTAGCTATGCCCACTTTTAAAGGAAGCTATGAGGCTTCTAAAAGAAGAGGGAGTTTCGCCTTAATTCCTTCAACAAGGGAGCCAGCCTTATCAACAACTGAGTAATTTTTCTGACCCTCAAAAGACTTAACAAGTTCCTGATCCTCTTTCTCAAGATCAGTCCAGGACTTAGTCCCATAATCCATGGGCAACCATTTCTTCAGGCGGCAAGCTTCGATGTTAAATTTTCTACAAAGCTCGGCCGATCTGAATTTTAAATGGATAGTCCCTTTTTTAAAAATTGAGATCTCAAAGAAGGGTGTCATTATTTTGCGGTTTTGACCTTCGTCGATAGCGGCCTTACATAGCTCATAACTTTCAAATTCGGGTGAGTTTCCAGTAAAATAGCTCATGACTACGTCTAAATCGTTGAAGAAGTCCTCATGATCGTACCCAATTTTTATCTCGTTATCATAACTATATCTTCCCATGTGAAAGGGGCGAATAACTTTTTGATTAATGCAAAAGGCTGAATTTGATTTCCAGCCATTAAAGTAGTGAATACTATTTTTAAATTCACTCTCTCCCCAATGGCAGTCCTTTAGGGCAAATTTTGTAAATTCATCAAATAAATACTCGATGGCTCCCGTAATCATCTCTGGAAATAATTCAATTAAATTAAGGATGAACTGTCGAATGTTATTCTCGGTAAATTCCATTCCAGAGAACTGCTCGATTTGAACCTCTACGACCTTTCTCTTGTGGCTAGAGAGATACCGCTTAACTTCCTTAAGCTCTAGCGCCTTTCTCCAGTACTCTTTTTTCAACTTTCGGGTAAAGGTATTTATCTGCTGCTTCATAACTTCAGTAAGGCTATCTCCTTCGAAGTAGCTATCTTTATCCCCAACGATACTAAGATCCAGGTGTTGAGAGACGAGGTTATAGTTTCTATAAAAAGAAATGATCTGGTCGATTACATTTTTCTTTTCTAGGTTGTAGTTCTTAACTAGTCCACTGATGCCTTCTTTTTGCGTTATATCAAAACGATCCACATTTTCGAAGTCATCCTGTCCTTCCTCTTTCATTGATGAAAAGAGATCCTCTTCAACCTCTATTCTTTTGTCTATATAGATAAGAGCACACTCCACTGCCGTTTTTCTCTCTCCATTACTAAATTCACCAGCTAGAAACTCAATGTCAGCACCTAGGCGACTCAGCTCAGTCATTAAATATTTACGTGCTTGAGTATTGGGGTTCTTAATAGTCTCAGCATTGATCAGACAAACGATTTGCCCTGAGTAGATAACATCAATTGCTTTTAATAAGTGTTGCTCACCATTAGAGAAAGGGAAATTGGCAACCAATAGATCAAACTGCTCAGTCCCTTCGTAAAGAAGAAAGTCAGAGTCAATGAGCCTAACCTCGTTACCTACTAACATTTTCTGAAGACGTGGATCTTTCTCTATGGCAGAGACTCTCATTCTCCTTCCGCTATATTCTTCCTTGAGGTAATCAATAATATGGCCAGCTCCGGCAGAGGGCTCTAGTACCTCGTTACAACTTGAGAGGGCGTCTACTTTTTTAAGCATTTTTCTGATTAGCTTTGAAGGTGTTGGATAAAAATCTGGATTATCAGCAAAATTCATATCGCCCCCGCGTTTGTCGTTTTTTATATTGTAGCACGTCAAAAAAAAGGGCAGATTTGAGGCTTTTCGCCAAAAAAAGTGTGCAATGACTAAGTAATCTTTGACTATCTCCAAGAAAAAAGAAGATAGCGATTAACTAGTTAGATTAAAAAAAGGGTCAAATCGTTTTAAAGGAAATGCTTTTAAAAAACCCTAAATACTGATTTCAGTGAAATTCGAGGGGTTATCAATGTCGACTAGGTTCGTGTAGCGAATGAGCACACTCTCGGATACCTGAAGAATTCTTGAGATCTCGGCCTTGCTCACTCCCATTTTCAACTTATAGGTTATGAAGCTGTGTCTAAAGCTGTGAGTAGTGATTCCATCTCCTAGTGCTTTTTTTATATTTTCGGAGGCCCTCTTAGGGCTCAGGTTCCTCAGTCTACCGACTTGAGCGCCTTCCTTACCCTTGAACCGCCTTTTGGATCTGGCGTGACGAGAAGTGAATATAGGGTCGTTTCTGAAGGTCTCCTCAAGGATCTCTAGGATTAAGTTATCTATAACCCCACCCTTGTCGATAATAACGTCAAACTTTCGAGTCGCATCGTTAAAATGACCCTCCTCCTTCGCCTCCATAAATACCTGGCGCAATCTCTTGATATCGTTACTAACCCCTTTTGAGTGCTTTCTTTCGATTTCATCTATAAGGATGTCAAATCTCTGAGTAAACTCCGGCCCGACAATAGAGTCTAGTGTGATTTTCTTAGAATTGGCCCTAAATGTTGTTAATGAATTTACTAGTCCCGAACTTTCAGAGTACTGCTCCTTGATCTCTTCGATCATCTTTGGGGCAAGTTGTGATAACTCAACTCCTAGGTTACAGGTTTCGATCCAGGCCTTGATTGCCGTGTCGATACTCTCGTAACGAGAAGCTTTTCTGTCGCTGTTAGCGTTTACCTTGCCCGAATCTTCAATATAGTAACTGATCAATTCTTTGTAACTGATATTGGGTCTCTTCTTGAGTACCTTATTTTCGATAACGTACCTAGGGAGCCCCTTTTCATTTTCTGTACGAGTGAAGTTATTAACGGTGAGGTCTAGTGCTTCAGATATTCTCATAGCTCCACAAGACATCAGTAAAATGAGAAGCTTTGTTCGACTTTCCATGTCTTCGTCTTTAATTAAAAACGAGAGGAAATCAGTAAAGGCATCTGGTCTTAAGACTGCAAATTTCTTCTTAGTTGCACTCATCTTCTCCGAGACAAAAAAGAAGTCTCTGTAGCGAGAGTCGATTGCGTCTAATATACTCTGATCCCTCTTGTTGAGTTTTCCAAGTCGTTCTCTAATTTTCTTCAAATCTGCTTTCTTCGCCATAATCATCTCTTTTGATCGCAATTACGTCTATTGGGTGTTTTTGTTACTTATTATTCATTTCTTTTAATATATTATTAACTCTACTGCCTAGTGCTTCGAGTCTAGACCTCTTCACTATTACCTGGGTGATCTTTTAGCTTATTAACGAGAACTAAAAGCTCCTGAGGTAAAACGTGGCCTATATTTATAAAAAGGGAGTTAGTCCAATTTTGGACCCTTCCATCAAAAAGCGTGATGTCTAGTTCCGAACATTCTTTGAGGCAATCACTTAAAGCGAACCCTATCCTGAGGGAATGACTGTTCTTCTTAAAGAACGAGGAGATCTCCATAACTAAATCACCTTTCTTTATATCTTTATATTTTTTAAACTTAGTAAAATCTGGGTTATTTAGAGACTCTTGGTATCTACTGTACGCAGTCTCACAGAGAAGGACGTAGAGAACACTCTCGATAGGATTATAAGTTGTGTCTTCGTTAGACCCATCTTTAATTATAGGATTATAAGTTGTGTCTTCGTTAGACCTATCTTTAATTATAGGGTTATAAGTTGTGTCTTCGTTAGACCCATCTTTAATTATAACGAACTTACCATCGGGACACTCGACCTCTGTATCGTTCTCGTAGTCCCAGTCGTAGCATTCCACATCGCACAGTGAGGCTTCCTCATAGGCCAACTCTGCGGCCATTTCAGGGCTGTCCGCTGACACCGTAACTGTTACTGAGCCGTGGGCATGAAGACTTACTTTGTATTTTTTCATTTAGTTCCTTGGGTTAGTTAGCTTTAAATTCCTCGCTAGGTTCTTCGCCTAATACAGTGACCCCAGCAGTCCAATCCCTAATCCTCTCCAGAGTTTTTCTATCGATTTCAATATTAGCGTGTTTCTTCAGTTGTTTTATTCGCCCCTGGTGAAATTCAAGAGCTAATTCATAGGCCTGCTTCCAATCTTTTACTTCGTATTTTTTGATCAGCTTGTCAGTTATGTCTTCATTGTAACCGGCTTCTCCTTCCGCTAGGTCGTACTTAAGGCTGTCGGCCACCTCGAAATGATAAGAATATAGAGCTAAATCAAATAGGGTATTTGTTTTATTTATTACCACTACAATCTCCTCGTTAAGCTTTATTTGCGTTCTTTCTGAATGCCCCTGACTAATTCACTGGATTAAGGAGCCTTAAGGCTCCCTTTGTGGCATCTATAATTTTACAAAGATATTTATATTCAGGATTTTCTTCTTGTGGTATGTCGTAATACCAGTCATGGCCAAAAACCTCACTCATCACGTTTTCACCGCGCAGCCAGCCCTCCCACTCGATACTCTCGTTCCCCATAGAATCAATTACACCTTCAAGATAAGAGTCTATGTCATCTCCGTAGAATTCTTTAATTTTGGTTCCGATTGATTCGTAGTCATTACAAGTTGATTTGATATTTGAAAGATTTTTAGCTAAATAGCCGTTGTCACAAGAGAGGAAGAATTTATCTATTGTCCTGTCTCCCATGCCGCCCCAATACGAGTTCCACGACCTATCATGGCAGCTAATCGTTATCTTTCCCTTCCTAGGCCCGAAGTCTTCGAGGTAAACACTGACAGGATCAAGACCTATAATGTCTGTGATTTCGATTTTTTTAATTGAACTGATTTTCATATCCACTTCGCTCTCCTTGAGTCATTTATTGCTTTAAGGCTACACGACATTTTTCACGGAAATTACTACCTCTCATAGAGATTGAGTATATCTGAACTTTTGCAAAGCGTCAACACCGTAATTTCATCAGAAAGTGTTTTTTAGGGGTTATTAAAGTGATTCAGGGTACTTTAACTAATTATACTGTCATATTATCTATAATAAAACGACGTTTATTAACTAACCCCTTGTTTTTACTTTGATTTACTTATTTTAGGTCTTGACGCTATGCGCCGACACTGATAAGGTGTAGGCAAGTGAAAAGATTCAAAGGGGCAAACATGAACAGCAAATACTTAGAAAAAAAAATAGAGTTCTCACGAATATTTAATTCGGACATTAAGATGCCTACCACTCCCAAGGAGTGCCTTAAATGGTTCGAATATTTGGTTTCCGATCTCTCTCCTGAAAACCTTAGCTGTGACGGCGAGATTTCAAGAGAGAATGTATTGAATAAGCGCAACGAAATCAAAGATTCGTGGGCCTATCTAGAAAGCATCTATAGCAGAGAGGTGACGTTAGCTGAAATTGAAGAACTAGACCTAGAAGAGTGGAGAAAATCTTAAAAACTTAACAGAAATGACTTAATTTGAAAAAAGACTGAAAAAAGAGTGTAGTAAAAAAGATTAATAACTAGGGGGCGGCTTGAAAAACACAAACAAAGAATATAACGAATCAATTCCAACGGCTCAAGATTTACGAAAACTATCTGAGCTGGCCAAACCCGAACTAGATAAAGCGAATGTACTAGAGTGTGTAAAGTTCTTTGTGTCCATTGCTGAGTCCGCAGCTAAAAACGGGAAGCTCCATAAAGACTCCTCCTGCCTCTTAAGGCGTAAGGATGGCTATTACTGTCAAACAGGCAATGATGGCAGTGGGTTCGACCTGTTTGATATCGACTCAGTCATTAAAGAACTAGAGAGTCTCGGCTTTACCATTAATTTCAGGTTTAAAGTCAGTGGCTACAGCTCATTAAGGCTTGAGTGGTAAGACTATTTTTGATAGGCAGCAGTCGGGGTGAGGAAAAAATAATGAATACGTTTAGGAGAAATAAATTAGTTACCAATCAAAAGAAATTTTACTCTCAAGGAGTAAAGACCATTGCTGTCTTATCTCTATTAAGTCTTATCTCTTGTGTCGATCAGTTAGCTAAAATAGGCCTCGCCGACCAAAAGGATGACTGGTACGTTGATGGGGTTGGTCGGTCAGCCAATACTTCAAATCCAGTGTTTAGCCCCTTTATCGATAAGTACATAACTAACTATAAGCTAAGTAATTCCATTACTGAGGAGACTTACATCAGTCTCAATATCCCTGTAAATTTTGGAGAAATAGAAGGCGAGGTAACTGTAGGACTCTGTCTAGAGTATATGAACGGCTCTAAAGAGATACTGATACGAGAGTCTTGGGGGAAAAGAACAAACGATACAAATCGTGAGTTAATTATTGCTCATGAATTCGGTCATTGCCACTTAGGAAGAGAACACGACGATGCAGAGATAGTGGTTAACGATAAGGCCTACAAAACATCTCTTATGAATTCAATTGTCCCAAACACATTAACTTTTACGCTTTTTCACTTGGAATATAAAGAAGAGCTATTCACCGGAGACAGCTCAGAACTAGAAGACTCACTAATCAGAAGGTTCGGTAACTAGATCGTCACCGGTTAACTAAAAAAAAAGGAAGCGATAATGAGTAACTACACTATAACCATTGAATAATATTCTCGTTTAACTGAAATTGCGATAGGGGTTAATCTAGAGATAAACCAACTCAAAGCTAAACTCAGAGAGAAGGAAGAGTTTATGTCAGGTTTAATCAAGAAGCTCCATGGTCAACACACCCCTCCAGAGATCTATAGAGAGCAGAGTGGGCAAAAAAATAGTTAATTGAAGCTGTAAAATAATATAAAAAGATCGTGTAATGATCGACTCACTAATTAAGTTAAAAAAGGAAGAATGTTATGATGAAGGTTTCAAGTATCTCTCTGATTGTTACCTGTGCTCTCGTCGGGCTACCTTTTATGCTTATGGGAGTCATTTTAAATTTTCTAATTGCCCCAATGTATCGCGGATTGGCTATGGGATGGCTTTTTAGTGACGAAATAATTAAGGAGGGTTTTAGATCTTTATATAGGAAAGGGGGAAGTAATGGGTAATCTAAAAAAAGAACCTATAACCGCTAGCGAGAGCTCTCAGCTACTAAAAAGAATTGTGGAACTTACTAGAGAGGTTGATTCTATAAAATTACAGTTAAAAATAAAAACAAAAAATAGCAAAGTCTTAACATCTGCCGTCGAATCTGTAGGGGTGATAGTTTGTGGCGAAATTAATCCGGCCGATTCCATCAAGAACCTTAAGATCAAATGGAGAGGCTCTAGTAAAGAGAGCCTCATAGAAACCATGGTTCTAGATACTAAGCTGTGTAGAGAGGCTTTTTCAAAAGCTAACAAGAAACGAGGGACCCCGTGAAGATTCAAATTATAAAAGACGACGACTCTATAAGAGAGATCGAAGTTGAACATATAAAGAAGTCTGAAAAAGGAAGTCAGATCGCCACCAAAGGGAAGCGAAAATTCTACAGTCCCGACGGAAAGCTCTTTTTTGAGATCGACTAGGGTTCCCGACGCAAACAAATAAAGCATTAAATATTCTATGGATAGCTCGTAGCGAGATTAAGCTCACAAACGGAGAGTCCATGAACTGTAGATGCGGAAATACTTACTTTACACCGGAGAAGACCTATTGTCCCGAGTGCCAAACCTATTATGGTGATCCACTATCTTTCGACCCCGTCGAGAGGGATGCGGTGATTAAGAGTCTCGCCTTCTTAATAAATCAAAACCTAGCTACCCTCCTTTTCTGTAATTCTCGATACGGAGGCGTTTATATTGCCTGTATAGATATGGTGAATACCGACGGTTATATGAGTCTAGAGGTTGAGGTCAACGAAGGAACTATAGCTTTTAGCTTCCCCGTTTCTGAGGAAAATCTCGGGATGGCCCAATCCGTTTTGGGAGAGCTTCTAACTTTAAACGGTATCGGCTTCTATCTTTATTATGCGGATTTTGAAGCAAAATTAAATGAGAAATCTTAATTACCCCCACGAAAGGAGTTGAAATGGATAAGCACAAGCAAACGAGTGACTATGAAGAATTCGCAAGAATCGTCGGATTGATCGAGGAAGATGAGCTAGAGGCCTTAGGTTGGCCCATTGATAACGGGAATAGGATTTGCTTCTCTCAGGCTCAAAAACTACTCGATTTTATAAAAAAGCTAAACGCGAAACCTGACGGTAAGAAGTATCACATCGCTACTCATGTCGACGGCGACGCTGACTACGTCGTCGTAAATAGAATGGCTTACGTGAATCGTGTGGATTATTTTCTTTGCGACGGCTCGGACGATCCCGATATTACACTCTCTGAAGATGATGTCTTTGACGATTAAGGGCTTTTAAAACTAAGGCCATCAAGGTCAGTTGAGTCTTTCAAGTATAAAAAAAGAGGAGTTACAGTTATGAGTACTTCAGTTTTCAAGATTAAACACATTGATCATGGTTACTGCCGCATTTTATTCGAGGTTACGAACGATGAAGGTCAGTCCATCTATTATTGTATTCAAGAATAATGTAAGGATATATGCCAGTTGTATCGCTGTAGCGAAGCTCCTTATTATGAGCCTCAGAACCCGTCAAAATTCAGAGAAGGGGCTTTGATCCATATCGAGGTTCCGAAAGGTGATTCTCTTATTGAAGCGGCCGTTAGAAGTCATATTAATGACAACCCTAATATGAGGGGCATTTAATGGATGCATCTTAATGGCAACAATCTTTGGCACTTTTTATCGATTCTTAGTCCCGTGTTATTATAAAAATATAAAAAAACACAAAGGGAGGTTTTATGAGTAATGAAAGACCATCAAAAAAAGAGGCATTAGAAATCTTATCTAGAATGGCTCAAGACATTAATTCTGGACTACTGGACGGGGCCTCTAATCTATCCGGAGTTAGTCACACTTATATTGGAGTAATCCAGGCCGTGAATGTACTAGAGAGCGACACGCAGTCCCGTAATACCCACTGGGCCATTCGTTACTTGCTAGATAAAATGAGTAACCTGGCGGGAATTGATACGGAAAGTCACGGGAGCATGGCCGATGAATTTGTGAAGGCACAAGAATTTTACTACGCAAATCAAATAGCCCTAAAACTATAGAGCCCATCGCCTAGATTTCTTACATGACTCAGAATAAAAATAACGAAATATGAAAAAAAAGGGGGGTATTGGTGCCCCTGTCTAAAGCTAAGATAGCGAGGGCGTAAGGAGAAGATTATGAACAAACCAACTTATTATGTAGACTTCGAGAAGGAGACCGAGCAGATGTGTGTCCTTAGTGGAGAGTGCCTTATATCTCCGGTGGGAATCAAGACGACATTGAAAGATGATGAGGGAGACTTCTTAAAATTTAAAGCATCCCTCTATGCAAAAAAGAAATAGGAAGGACCTGGTCCTCCCTAGACATTTACATCTACGAGAGCCCTTTTAAAAAATGGCAAATAAAACCCAAAATTAGCTAAAGCCTTTAAACGTGACTCCAGAGACACGATGAGGTCCTCCTGACTGCCGCAATCTCTATAGGTAATGACCATCCTATGGAGAGTGCATGAAGATACTTCGTTATTTATTAGTCACAATTACCTTCCTGTCCTTCTCCTCCTGTGGGATGCCATTTGATTTAGTTAAATTACTTGGAATAGGTATTAAAGGTGACTGGATCAGACCTGATGAAGCTCCAAGTCCAACTCGGATTAACACTCAGACTGACCCTATCTTTTTTAAATACATTGATGACTACAAAATGGATTTTAAATTAACTAACGGCCTCACTGATGATTCATCAGTAAACTTCGACATACCTACCAACTTTGGAGAAACGGGCGGAGAGAACTTCGTAGGTGTCTGTATCGAGTACCCAGATGGAACTAAGGAGATATTAATTGATGAGGTTATATGGCACTCAGGGGTTGATGAGGATTTTAAAGAGGTACTCATTTATCACGAGCTAGGGCACTGCCATCTATCTAGGCCGCACAAAGAAGAAGAAATCGTAATTGGACCCTTAAGATTCAAAGCGTCCGTAATGCACCCGATACTTCTTAATCTCTTCCAGTATAGGGCCTTTAGATCGGGTTACAGGAGTGAGCTCTTTACCTTGGACTCGTCAGAATTAGACGCCCTACTTGAAGCGTCCTTTGGAGAATTAAGAGAATCTCCTGTTAAATGAATTTAAAAATCAGGGTAGCTCTCTAATATTGAGGTTTTCTCGTAATCTCGTTGCCTGTAATTTAGGTCGAAATCAACCCCACTGCCGTGAAAGATTTTCAACGTCAGATTTATGGCAATATAAGGTCTTTTTAGTAAAAGACGCTTCATCTCGGCTGGAAATGCATTACATAACCTAAGCACAAAGTTGTCCGGAATAATTGATTCCCTCTTGAGATTGGATAATGTCACCTTAAAATTTCCCTTACTCATATTTAGATCTTCTGCCATCTCTAGATAGGTCAAACCTTTAATGGCCCTCAGTTCATCGACATGCCTATACTCTAAACCTGAGCCCTCTTGAACGAGGTGTAATCTATCTTTTCCTATCACTTTTTTTAGCTCGCCAGGGAAAGCGTTAAGTATTTTTTGACAGTTCTTGCTGTTAAAGTATCCATATTTTGGTGGTTGAGCGAGGTTGACCTCGAAAGTCTTGAAATTACCATATACAGCGCGGCTATAATCGGCCTTGGGTAATCCTGTCTTTAGAAACACCTTAAAGAATTCGTCCGTGTTTATCATTTTTTAGATCCTTTTATCATTCTGATAAAGTATTTTCGCAGATATAGGTAAGAAATCTAGTTAAATGTCTTAACAAACAAATCGATATTATTTAAAATCGCTAATAACGAACTCTATAAGGATCAGACAAAAGCCCTAACGAATATCCAGGTTAACTTGACCGCTATAATTACAGAGAATTCTAAACTCAGTCTCTTCAAAGAAGTCTCTCTTAACAACACCCCTCTTGAGATCTGCCATGACTTTTGGAAAGTAGATTCTAACCTCTTCAACTCTTCCGTGAGCTGCCCTCACCTTTACTCGCCAACCATAGGCCTTCTCTGTGGTGAAATCTGGTTTTCGTGGAGGAAGTTTACTATAAAGCATGGGATTGAGTACCTCTCTGAGGTATGCCGTGAATTCCTCGTCCTCAACGTCTAAGCCTTTTTGACTAACCTTGCCGACGAGATCCTTGGCTTTCTTAAATCTCTCAATTTCAACATCTTTTTTAGATAACCAAAAGAAGAAGCGGTTTTCTTTATTATAGAGACAGATTCCATATTTTGTTTCTTTGTAAATGAGGTAGTTCTTTTTAAAGTTCATATCGCCTCCGTATATCTTCCATAGATGTTTTCCGAGGACGAAGCTAATTCAAGACTTTTTTCTAGATCTTCTAAGGGGTGTATTGGTTATAATTTCTAATCGGAGTATTTTCTTCGTAGATTTCATTAAACTCAAATTCTGTCCCCTCTTCTTTGAGCTTGTCGATGTATTTGCCGGCGTCTAGATCTTCTTCCAGGTAACACATCTCACCTTTTTTATAAGAATAGGAGCTAATCTTCGCAGCAATTCCTACTCTGTAGAGCTCTTCTTGGCTAACCTCTAGCCAGCCATGGCCGCCGTCAGTGAAGAATTTAATGGTTTTAGTCATGGGGGCATCTCCTGAATAATTAGTAATGAATTAGTTATTGATTCCATAGAATTTAACTAGAAATATCTCCAAAGAACGAATGACCACTCATCTGTCGAGATATTCACGAACACCGTCCATTAATAGTGGCGGTGGGGGCAAACTCTGTTTTTCTAATTGGAATATAAAAAAAGACAACTAAGCCTAAGTAGTTAGAAATACGCTTTTTGGCCTCTTTTTGAGGCTTTACTGTATTTTTTTATGGATTGAACTCCAGTAATGACTGATAATTGAAATAAGAAAGGTTGCGATACCCTGCTGATGTTGATGTTGTAAACAGTTGAAGTTCATGCTCAGGTTAAAGTTCAAAACGCGAAAGAAGTGACCGATAAAACCATTAACTGAGGGGTCATTAAATGGTTTACCAATTAGAAAATAGAAGGCGCTAAGGTTGAAGCGAACAGTTGTCAAAGTTGAAGTTAAAGTGGACAGCGCCTTATATTCTCACCTCTATAACCCCCCTCCTGAGACTATTTATTGGTTATTCTTCTAGGATCTCTCGTTCTTTATCTGTGTCGCGATTAATAACAGTGTCAGCGTTAAACTTCTTCCCTGTTCTCAATTCAAGCTTTCTGTTGTTCATGTCGAGGACTTCCTCCCAAGTAGAATTAAGCCCCTTAATCATTGTGCCAAGTCCCCTGTAAATATCTTTAAGTCCTGAGATAGCTTTGAGCTCATTTAACTCTGTTCCATAAAATAACTGGCGCTTAATTATATCCATCAGTTCACTGGCCTGAATAACCGTGTATTGAGTGAGTTTTAGCTGGTCCACCCCGTTGTCCTTTCCTCCGCTACCGACATCGGCCCATTTTTTACCAAATACATCAATAGCTATGTTCAGGTAAAAGGCAATATCCCCTATTTCTTCTAAGGCATTGATCCGATCCAAGAGAATTGTATCGTTAGAGACCTTCATATAGGCTTCTAAGAGCTCGCTGGCCTCTGTTTGAATGCCAATGAAGGCATGGAGTAGGCGTTGATTGCGCTTCTCACTCATGGTCTTTGAGACCTCTTCAACACGTAGAGATTCTCTTTGTAAGCTGATTTTGGAGTAGTCTGAAAAGTTCATAGTTTCCCTTGTTAAGAAATCGGTTTTTTTAAAAGATGACTATCTGTCTTGGCCGTCAATGACGTTATCTTTTGAGACCCAAAAGAGCATTGAAGAATCGAGACCTTTGATAAGTTCTGATTTTTTTACAGTTCCCTTGGCGCTTTGCCCATCATTAGCACTCGAAGAGCTTATTATAGGTTTCCATGTGTATTGAATAAGATTAACCACTGGGCTCTTAGCGAATGAAGTGTCTTCACCTTGGTTATAATCAAGCTTCTGAAGGCAATATCTCTGCGTAGAGGGCTCGCTCACGAGATTAGATAATCCGCCAAGGCCTCCTCCCCCAGACTCGTTAGAATGGCTGTAACTAAGGCTATCGTAGAGAAAGACTTCCGCCCTTCCTCCAGCAGTTCCCGAAAGCCCTGGAGTTGGAAAGATTCTAGAGTAAATTTGGTCTTCAATTCTTAGGTCCTGACCAATGTCACAATTAAGAAGGGCGACATCACACTCAAGATCTTCAACAGCAAAGAAAGACTCTTGAACGATTCCTATGTCTGACCACACCAATTCATCTTCAATATCTTCAAGGTAGTTGATACTCACACAGGCTTCTCCTTCTGGAGCCAGGTATTCAGTAAATGATTCGATTTTATCTTCTAGGTAGTACTTGTGTTCACTAAATTCAGCACAAGACCCCTCAAAGAAGCCAGAAAGATTAATGCTCCAATCTGATTCAGGCAGAGGCTCTTGGTCCACCGGGTTTAGACCGGCAGTGAGTGAGCCTGACATGTCGAAGTCTAGGTAATTTTTCTCAGGAATACTTCCTTGAGAATAAATAGAGATCGAACATAGGAATGTAGCAACAATTAGAATATACATCTTCATCTTTCTTTCCATCGAAATTTTAAAATGACTTAAATTAATTTTTGGGATTATTTTAAATTTAATAACAACCCTTTTGGTCTCGGTTATCTTTTTAAAAAAATCCTTCTCTGTCGCAACTCTGACGACTCCAATAAGTAGTTCCGAAGACAGCACCATTGGTCTGAGCTCTTTGACTTAAGATAGTTCCATTATAAACAGGATACTGTCTAACTTCCTGACAACGCTGATTCACAGGGAGAGGATTACCAGTACTTGTAGCGAGGGCCGCCTGCCTTTCAAAACACTTACTCCGACTCGGATAAATCGGACAGGCAGGCTGGCCGCTGGCCCCGCAAGCTTGCCCGTTCAGGTTAGTGATTTGACCTTGTACGACGACCGGATAGAAAGCTTCTTCACAACCTGTTGAGATGTCGAATTGTTGGGGGAAGCATCCCAGGTACTCAAGAGCGGGAGTATGGTAAAAGGTTCTATTAACCCCATATCTCGTGTTGTCGATAATAGTGTATGTGTAGACTCTAGTGTCCGCATAATGTTTGCCGGATTCGTACTGATTATTGCTGCCCATCTGAGCTTCACATAAAACCCCTCCGTTTGTGTGGGGAGATAGACCATAATAGAAGGTGTTGTTGTAGGTTCGAGCATAAGCCTCTCTATTGCCCTGAGTTTTTATACTTAACTCGTTCTCGGATCTAATCCCAGCTTCGCTAATAACAAAAAGAGTAATCTCGGACTCTTCACTTTTAACGGTTTTAGTGCAAAGGGTGGATGTCTTTAGGCTACCATTGAGACCCAAGCAGTCCGTAACCTCTACCGATGATGACTCTATTCCTATCGTGTAGTTTTGCGAGCCCGTAACGACTATGTTGGGGATTTGAAATGACTGACCATCTCTAAATATAGTCCCAAATTCATCTCTGAGATTTAAAATTGTACCATCATTTATTGTGGGATCTTCCCAACTAATAACCAATGAAGTTGTTTCGTTTGAGTTCTCGTACACTTCGCTACACTCGTTATTCAAGTCTATATTTTCAAGTTGATGTTCCCAATAATTAATCTCATAAGACTTAAACAAACCGTTGTAGCTCTTGCCTTCCACTGCCTGACAAAGTGCCGGGTCACAGCTCCAAGAATCTAAAGACCCGTAATAACTCCCCGTTGCAGGGCTCATCGCCACTGGGTTCTCTGTGCAGCAGTTGTTTCCGGCCAGTAAGGTTTTACAGTTAAGAGTTGCTCTTCTTTTGAGGCAAACGGCTCTCCTAAATGTGCCTGAGCACATTCTCCTCTCAGCCGTTCTCGCTACTTCGATGTCCGCTCTGTTTGAAAAGGTCTCCCCTTCATCACAAGAAAACCTTGACTCAAGAAATAGAATATCTTCCGAGGTACATACATTGCTTGAAAGCGAGTTATTTGAAATCCTCCTATCTTCAAAGAAGTCTTTAGCGTCTTGTCCGAACATTCCAGCAACGAAATTTTCAGCACAAATTTGGTCTGAGTTTTTACCTAGATCACCACTTCTTCCATCTAGAGTGATTGATAAGTATCCCGATATTTCGCTTAAAAGCGTATGGTAGGGACTTCCATAGTTCGAGTTGAGAGTCGTTCCTTGGATTGTTAGGTTGAGTTTTCTTGATGTATTTTCACTTGAGAGATCATTAGACTTTATAATGAGGTTCATTGCCTCGTTTGTACTTTGATTTGTCACAGTCTCCGTTTTGTTTGCGTGGAGATCTATCTCTAATTTATTGCCCTCTCTGTCGAAGGTGATTTCTTCTCCGACGCAGTCAATATCATTGCACACCACCTGTGATGAGGTCGTGGCCATGTAGAGGATAATAGTCATAAATGTTAAAAGTTTCATTAAACACCTTTTTTATTGCTGCTTTCTCTTCCATCGAAGTTTTACCTTTCGTCGAAGTAAAATTGGCACTATTTGATAAAAAAGAAGTTAAGTCGCTCTAAGTTGTTGGAATTTTATATTGTTGATAGAAAAGCTCAGTCTTAAGTTAAACTGTTAAAGAGTCGAAAAGAGACGAGAGGATTAACTATGAGTTTAAATGACAAATTACCAGAAACGCCAGACGAGACAATCGAGAGATTGACTAGTGAACTTGACGCTTTCAAGTCATTAACTAAAGAGATGAACGAGGAAGCTATTTCTTTTCATCATTCAGCAAAAGGGACTCTTCCTCAAATAAGAATATTACTAGAAAAGGCGGTAGGCCCAATCATAATGAATGCCGCTGTAAAATATTATCAAGATAAGTTAGACGATCTCCAGAAAGATTTCGAGAGATCAAGTCAATCAAGACCCGCAGACAAGCAAGAAGCCGAAGACATCAGACAAGATCAGATAGGCATGGTTGATTATAAGTTTTTACTTGAACTTAGACTAGAGGTTCTCGAGAAGTTTAGAGAGCCCTTATCAACAGATATGAGAGCATCCTTGAAAAATTCTAAAGATACCCCTCTCTCTGGACTCTTTAAATACAGTGACGATATAAGGTCTCTGTTTGTGGGTTCAAGTAGGGACATGTCTCGCTATATGGATCGCTGCGGAAGAGAGGTCTCTGCGGAGCTTTATGGATTATTAGGGTCCAGAACTTTTAAGAATTTCGTATCTCAAACGGCGGGATATATTAGTGCTCTTAAGGACTCAGAAGATCATTCTAATTCCTGGCTTATGAAATGTGAGAAACTTAGCGATAGCGGCTATAACCCTAGCTCTTTTGGCGGTGACAAGAATGACGAGATGAACCTCACCGAATTAATCTCAAGAGCTCAGAGTCCGCTGGAAGCTAGATTAAAGAAAAAGAACCTTAACTTCGTTAATCATTTTTCAAAGAAAGACGCCTACAAGGCCTTAGGTCGCAAAGTTATTCTAGAAAATGACATCCTTAAAAACCTATACTGTAATGCTGTTAAGTTTTCGAATAATAACTCTCTCATTGAAACTAACCTCTCCTTTACTGAAGATCACCTCCAGATAGAGGTTAAGGATCACGGCTCAGGAGTGCCTAAGCACGTTCTCTCAGAAATATTTAATCCGACCAAGAAAACAACTACTCTAGGGACTTCCGGCGAGATTGGCACTGGTAACGGACTTCCTTCTGCAAGAACTCATCTCGAGGCATGGGGAGGATCAATTGAATGCGAAACGAATCATAACCCTAAAGACGGATCTAGCCCGTACACTATTTTTAAGATAACCCTACCTAGGGCCGACGTAGACATTCTTATAGATCTTGACGACATGGAAGATATTGAATTCGTTGACGACTCCGAAGCCGCTTAGAGAATGTCTAGCTTTATTAGATTATCAAGGTAAGAATCTAGGATTCCGCCACATACTCCGTTTCCGGACATTTTATAACGAAGAGAATCACTGTTTTCAATAACCTCAAAAGAGTCCTTCGAAGAGAAGCGTTGTGCCGTCATAGAGATAGGCCAACCCATTAGACGCTCTGCTTGTTCGGGGCTTATTTCGTAAAATTTCCCCTTTTTTAAAAGATAGTTCCCCGTGCTTTGATGATTGCAACCCCTACCAGTGGTTAGAGTGTTTACCTTGGTATTTAGATGGCACCTCAAATCGATATGATGATCTCTGTGGCTCTTAGAGAAGGCCACTAAAGCTTTGCTATCTTTGCTGTTATGTAAGAGAGGTTCTTGGATTTCTTGATTACCTTCAATAAGGTCTCCAGGTAGCGACTCTTTTTTTGTTTCTTGCTGTGGGGCATTTTCAAGACCTCTTCTAAGTTTCTCTTTCTCTCTTGAGTAATCCTCGAGTTCATCGAGAATAGAGGAAGTGCTGTGAGGTTTATTTTTGGCGAGTTCTTCAGTAGTTCTCTTTTGATTCGCTGTACTGTTACTTGTGAGTTTTTCATTAACTTCTCCCCATATATCGTTTCTAATTCCCATCATAAAAAATCGTTCTCTCTCCTGAGTGAGCCCATAGCTTGCTGAGTTTATAATATCAAAGTCCACTGAGTATCCAAGTGAGCTCAAGCTCTCTAGATACCATCTAAGTACTTCACCCTCTTCAATGGCTAGTATGTTCTTTACGTTTTCTACAATGATAACTTTCGGTTTAATTTGCTCAATAATGTTGATGGCATATTGCCATAATAATCCACGAGGGTCCTCTCTGGAGGCCCTTTTGCCGCCCACTGAGTAGGCTTGGCACGGAGGCGTGGCGATTAAGAGGTCAATGTCTCCTAGTAGGTCGATATCTTCTGGAGTGATCTTAGTAATGTCGCCTAAGTTGTTAAGTCTTTCGCCGGTCTTCTGATGATAAGCATAATCGGCCGTTAGAAAGATGTTTTCTTCGTACTCGCTTACAGCTCGAATATCTAAGAGTTTACTTGTCGAGGTGAGGCCACCGACGCCATGAAAAAGAGATAGTGTTTTAATCATACTTTTTCAATAGGTAAAAATCTAGCTCCGATTAAAAAAACTTTATTAAATCGTCTATACCTCACTAACCCTTTGGAAAATTCTATGGAAGAAGTATGAGAACGATCATCTTTATAGTTTCATTCATCATCACAATCACAAGCTCTGCTCAAGGAGATACGTCCTTATTGCGTCACTCTTTCGTGAGTATCGAGATTGATGAATCTAATTACGACGATATCGCTAAGGAGCTAACCCCAGGTTCAGAGTGGGAGCTGTTGCTAGAAGATCCATTTGTCTTAACCTGTGATGCTCAGAGTGAGTTTATTTATTCCGGTGGAACGATTCAGGAAAACATTATTCAATACCTCCCCCGAACTGAATCTGATTGCTCGGCAGCTAATTATCTACCTGATGCAAACAATCAAATGGTCTGGAGTAATCTAGGTCTCGTCCAAGACGCTGTCTTTGGTATTGATTCACTGACTTGTAATATTGAATTTCCAGACTGTAATCTTAATCAAACCTTCTTTGAAGAGCGAAGAGTGGCCTATTCTATTGAGCCTACAATTGGCGAACAAGGGACTCAGGCCGGTCGATTAGACGTATTTGCCTATGATGTTCAAAATACTATATCTTCGCATATTCCAGGTCTTGGCGGCATTGGCGGGGAAAACAACTTACCGCTCAAATTAGAAATACCTAAGTACTGCTATACAATTAAAGATGCTTCGACAGATGGAGCAGACTCTAATATTGGAAAAACTCCTGTTATTCAAATGAAGAAAATTATTTGGGTGCCTATCGAGGGCGGCCAAAAGAAGCGTGACGGGGCTACTCCTGAAGATATTGGAAGAGGGACAACAGTGATTAAGGGTCTCGATGATTCTATGAGAGAGTTTGTGCGCCAAGATATCGAATCTCAACAATAATATCTTTATTGAAAACACTCCAAATAAGTCGTGTAGTGGCCACTATGGGCCCTCGAATTTCTATGGAAGAACTATGAAGAAACTATTCTTAATAATGGCATTTATTTTAATAACTTCGCACCTCGTTCAAGGAAACAACTCCCCATTTCGGCACGTCATAAGGATCATCATATCTTTACTGGAAACCCTGAAGGAATGGTTTTTTGCGGTATTCACGGTCTTGTTAATTCTAGGTACACCTCCTATCTATGCTCAAGAAACTATTCTATGTGATGAGGCCAATTGCCAATATGCGCCCAATATAAATGTTCGCTATCAAGGTGGCGGAACGGACTTTTCTTCTTTTGAAATAAGTCCAAACACAACTGAGCTTGAAATCACTAAAGTTATTGGCGAGAAGAATCGTGAAGTAAGAGGGACTATCTACAACGTCTCCCCTATTGGTCGGGCCCTGAATGTAAGTTTAGAGGTTGATAACTTTGAATCTGAAGGAAGTAACCTTGTTATTGTCGGTGATATCTTTAGCTCTCTAGGAATTGATATTGATGGATTTCCTGGCACAGGAGGCAAGGATAGTGACTTTATCTGTGGTGAAAACTTTATTAATGGCGCTTATGGCCCATACGCTAAAATGATATTTGACGCCAGAAGATTGGCCGATGAAGAATTAAGTGCTCGTTGTGACTCTGTCGACATTGCTTGGCTAGATCAAAATCGCTTCACCTGTCCCCAGGGATTTGTTGAGCACCCAGGGACAGAGGTTGATGTTAAGAGAATTGAAAAAAAGAGAAAATGTACTGCCCAAGGTATTCGAGCAAAATGCGTTAGGAGAACTTATGCGATAAGTTGTGATTCTACGCAGAGAACTGGCTCAAGTTGGTGTTGTAGCGTTCCCAAGGACGATTGGTGGACAGACAATATAGATGACCTCTATATGCCTACTCCTGAGGGGTGGTCTTGTGATCCCCTGAAATGCGAAACAAAGATTGTTGGTGGAGAGTTTGTTAATAAAAACGGAATCAATGCGACTCTAAATTGGAATGTTCCAGAGGTCGTTTATGATCAGGGGAAAGAGAAGGCTTGTTTTTATCACTATGAAAACAACGAGCCCGACGTGTCCTGGCAAACATTAGTTTATGAAATTCCTGGTGACACCGCTAGTCCATTAATAAGAGGTCCCGATAAGTACGACGAGGTTGGTATTCTTTATTCGGGAAGAGTAAATAACAATCACTTCGAGATACCCGCTCCGGAGAATCAAATTATTCCCCTACAAGGTAACGACTGGGTATATGCCAAAAGACGTTATGCTATTGACACTCAAAAGAGCACCACTAAACTTAGGAACTGCTTAGGATTAAATGGCTCTGAGCAGTTTGATACTCGCTGTGAAAGAGTCTCTGGACCTCCTGCTGATATCTATATTTATCCAGTAGACAGTAAAAACAATGTAGGAAAAGAAGTAAAAATTAGCGTCCCTGAGGGTCAGTTTGATTATGAAAGTCATTATTGTTTAACATTTTATGGGTTCTCGACTTCTAACTGTCCGTCCTTTAGTCCTGATAACCATAGGCTTTTTGCTGTTCCTGTGAACCACCCTCAATATGCTTATATCCAAAGTATTTTTAATGGCCAACCTAGATGGAACTGGACCGGCGGATTGGCCTCCGGGAGTGGTGACTTTATTAATGAATCAATCCGCCAAGCCGTTGCTGACATCGGGTTAAGGGTCTCAACAAGTACAGGTTCACCTAATGCCGTAGTCAACGCTGGATTACTTCACTGTAATAGTTATAGCGCAAACCAAATCTATGAGGGACAGCCGTGCTACTTCAATCTCTCCGAACCCAACCCTCTTTTCTACGCTTCTCGCAAGCTCTATTTTTCAAATTGCAGCACAACGGTAGGTGTTCAGCAGCAGTTCGGACCTACTTTCTGGGACCCTACTTTTGCTGCTGGTCACTTTAATAGGTTCAGTTGTAGTAAGAGGTATGTTCAATAATGAAATTAATCCTACTCGCTATGTTCATCTTTATGTCCTCCAGCTCGGCAAGTGTCGTTAATTGTGACGACTTTTTTTGTGATGGAGAAAATATTAATTTCGATACAATCACTAAAACTCTCGACATTAATTTAACTGAAGACACTACCAAAACTATTAACAATATAAGCACGGGAGAACCTCTCGACTTAATAATTGAGAGTAATGATTCTTCTGGGGAAAATCAGTTTAATTCTCTTGAACTAAACGTAAATGGAACAACTAATAACGCAAATTTCTCAAGCGCCTATCACGTCTTGTTAAGTGAAATTATGGGCGACATCAATGCTGTCTTCAATGGCAGATCCGGTGCTCAAGGGAAAAATTCAAGCCAAATTTGTGCTGAAAATTTCGTTGCTGGAATGTTTGGGCAAGACGCTAAAGACCTCTTTGAAGATAGGAGGATTTCAAATAACTCGCTTTCAAGCAATGTATGTACCTCGGAAGATATTCTATTTCTTGAGTCAAGGTTTTCTTGTGATGAAGGGGAGACCTTTTCAAACAGTGCGGACATCGAAGTAGCGAGAACGGCTGAGAGGAGAATGTGCTCAGGCACATTTAGGAGAGCCGTTTACCTCAAAAGAAGAGCAACTCTTAACTGTCGAACCCTAATAGCTGGAGACACCTGTTGCACTTCACAGAAGTCGAACTTCACTGCTACTGATGCAGATCATATTATGCCTTTAGATGAATGGGCCTGTGATGAATCGCTATGCCAGGCGATTGACGGCAAAACATACTCCGGTAGTTATCTAGAAACCTCAGTAGATCTTTGGGAGCATGAGCTCCAGTTAGGTGACGAAGACAATCAGTGTCAGGCTATATTCGAGAATACTTACAACACCTCTGTTCCTGTTGCCTTGTCTTTTCAGGCTCCTGAGCTAGACGAGAACTCTATACTCGAGATGAGAGATGCCTTGAGCACTATAAGCAGAGACGATACTAATTTTCTGTTACCTCAAATGAATGTCTCAGACTCTACTAGCTTTATAATTGGGATACAGTCAAGCACTGTAGAAATAGCAGATAGTCTCGGTCTCAACGGAAGCGCTCCGGACGATTTTCTTTGTCGAAAAACAGAAAAAGGAGACCAGGGCTCGATTACTTTATACGCGGTAAACGAAGCTGGAGTTAAATCAAACCCCCTAACAATCAATATTCAAGAGAGTCGAAGGGCCGTCAATAGGACTTATTCAGTTGAATATAGAGTTATCACTGGGGTTGGTTTTGCTGGCACCCTTACTTCAAAAAAGGTTGATATAGCGGGGTGCAAAGAATGGAGGAATGGATTCGGGGCTAAGGCTCAGGCCTTCACTGACTCTAGAAATTATATAGATGATCTTGCTAGGCAGACTCCTCCAGCGACAGAGGCCGTTGCGTGTATCCCCCCCACACACCGACGTATCTGCTAATTGCTCAGACCCCTTCTTTCCAAGTGTTGCGAAAGGGTCTAAGTATAGAGACGTTCGTACTGGGGTTATTAGCACATGTAATGAAGCTGCGGGAATCCCCTGCATGGTGTATCCGGATATGTCTGAGTGTCTGTCTGACCAGAGCGACTTGAACAATGCTGGAGGCTGTCGCTTATCTAGAACAACTCACCCTCTTCGACTTTACGAAGGCCCATACTTCGCCACTGTAAATGCTAGCTACTACAAACAAGCGACACTTCCTTTTGGACTTATACTTGGCAACCCCACACCTCCAATGCACACGATAGGGACCTGGGTAAGAACCTCATGTACTCCTGGGGCATTTTTGTAGGTTACCCTTTAACCGAGACCAAGAGGGTTGTTATTAAATTTAAAATAATCCCAAAAATAAATTTAAGTCATTTTAAAACTTCGATAGAAGAGAAAGCAGCAATAAAAAGGTGTTTAATGAAACTTTTGGCAGGCTCGTATTTCGGGTCTAGTAATTGTCAGCAGCACGATAGCGCAAACAACGCGACCCTTGCTCAACTTATTCGAATCGATCAATTTGTTTGAATGACCAAGCGAATCTAAAAACAGTTTCAAACAGGGGCCTTTGGGGGCAAGTCCCCAGTAGCTCGTTTTGTCGAGAAGTGAAGGGCTCCCCCGTCGTTAACGGGCAGGGGATCTCAAATGCCCGAAGTAATCGAGACAGTTCGCCTGGAACAACAACTGTTTGGAATATGACCTCTTGTACGTTGCAGGGTTTCTTGTAGAATGTACCTATTTTCGATTACACCAGTTAATTTTTCGCTTCTTTCCGCCCTCATAAGAGTAGGCCAGTTTATTCTTAAATAGTATTGTCTTTAGATTTTTACCGTCATAATTAATATCACAAACTAATCGAAAATATTTACCCTTGCCGCAATTAGAAAGAGTCACTTTCTTGGCGTTCTTAAGTTCTGACTTAACAAGTCTCTTGGCCGCCCTAGCTAGGTCTTTCTCACACTTGTCTGAACCTCTGATCTCGGGAGTGTCAATCCCACGAACTCGGATTTTTGCATTCTTACCTAGCATCGGGTGAACTGAGTCTATATCAAAAGTAGCGGTGTCCCCGTCGTAGTTCTTTTTGAACTTAACATTTTCAAAGTTATAGAGTTTTACTTTTTTTGAGGATCTAGCAAAGGAGGCCATGGAAAATAGAAGAGTGACTAATAGTAAAATAACTTTCAGTGTACCTAAGTTTTTAATCCCTTCTCTCATGTAAACTCCTATCTAGATTAATGATGTTAATTTCTCCATAGATCTCTATCGATCACACGGACTCTAAGGGGTTTTAAGTGGTCTCTGAGACGCTCTAGCTTTTGTCAATGGATTATCTAGTCAAATAACCCCATGTCCTCTGTGCGTCGCTTAAAGTAGCTCAGGAATGGCTTCAGTTAAGCGTGTCGACTAATTGCGATTCTCCTGTAGCTTAGGAAACAGTTCTATCTGCTTTAATCTAAGAATCTCGTCCTTAGTGTCCTTAACTATACTATCGATCACGTCCTGCTTGCTCTTGGAGACACTAGATTCTTCCTCAAGGTAACTAGAGCTTTGATTCGTTTTAATTATTCTTTTTTCTTCAGGCACAAGTAATTCCTTTGATTGGTTATTTTCCTTATAAATAGATTATACCTGTCATTTTCAAATAAAGGCCCCTCTCGACAGATGAGACATGGCCTTTAAATGATCTCCAGTTAAAGCGGTGGCTTGGGTCGACTTTTTTTTATATTTTATAAGATTATTTATTTAATGAGGTAAAGTTGTCCACGTAGAAACGGCGATTTAGGGAATACCTGGTGCCTACTATTAGAGGAGGATCTACTTAGAGAGGATTATTGCGACTGCCTTCCAGTAGGCTTTTTTAAGCTCATCGGAATCAATATCATTAAAGGTTCTGTGACCACATTTCCTACAAATAGTGATCCTTCTTTGTGGCCACAATTTAAACCCCCTAAAAGAGTGAGAGGTCATTATGTTCACTTCTTCGTAGGGTCGCTTCTTTTTACATTTTTGGCAGTAAGTTGTCGCCCTCATTACCAGATCCCTTCAAGACTTATGTGACTCATTCTTAATACCCCTTCTCCTTCCTGAATAGACCCTAATTGTAGCCCTGGATAATAGAGAGGGGTCGCCACGATAGACATAATAGAATCGTTTGAAACGTAATCACTTAAGGTTCCGTTGAGTTGAAACTTATCAGGATTTGAAAAAGTGTCGAAGTCAGTAACGTGTGTGTTTACGCCGACCAAGTCCCATTGATTAGAGGTGTAGTTAAAAACATAGATACCGACGCCTGGCTGAGTAATCGTGTTAGTTCCATCACTACTAGTTGCCGAAGCTCTCCCTGAGAAGTTAAGAAAGTATTCCCTCGCTCCAAGCTTTGCTCCCTCCGGGAGTTTAAAATCAACTTTGTAATAACGCTTCTTTCCTTCTTCTCCATCAAAGACTCTAAAGAGGGCCTTTTTACGGGTCTCGTCTGTTGGGAAAATAGTTGCGTAACGACCAGTGATTTTGTTTCTAATGACCCTGGCCCCGCCCTGAAGAGCGCTAATAGCTGTCGCACCGATACTGTCATCAATAAAGGTAAGGTTCTGGTCATCAAAGCTATAAACCATCGAGTCTCTCGAATCAAAAGCAAATACTTTGTTTTTAGTTTTATCTTTTATGAACTCTATTCTTCTTGAAAGAGACTCCAATAAATAGATATCTGCTACGTTCACTGGGTAGCTCATTGCTTGAAGTTGGTTAATATAGACGCCAGCAATATTCGGGACACAGGCGCTACAGTCTTTTCTCCATGTAGGAGTCGAGTCACTCGGATTAAAAGACCAAATCTCGTCCCAATGAGCGATTACATTAGGGACGATAGTTTGATCCATATAGAATCCGCCAATGAGAAGAATTCTTCCGTCGTCACGCTGATAGAGGCTTGAACCGGTAAGGGCCGGTGGAGTTCCTTCTTCTACGGGATCTTCCTCAATATCAACTTCTTCTACTCCTATTGCGTCTTCTTCAGAGCCGTCAAAGATAACTTTGAGAAAAGTATCAGAGAGACTTATTTCATTTGTTGAGGGCCCGATAGTCTGATCATGCCCCCCATAAAGATAGAGCGTCTCTTGAGTTTCTAGAGTGGCCTTACCAGATGACCCTATCCCAGAAGCTAGCGAGGAATAGTTTTTTATAAAAATTGGATCAAACGTAGTCTTCAAAGAACTTGGAAAGCTGTAGGCCGTAGCTCCACTTCCCCGAGGGCTTAATGAAAGACCCGAGAGATCGTGGCCACCAAAGATGAAGGCCATGTCCAAGTCTGGATGATAGTTGTAATCAATAAGGACAGGTATGAGAGAGTAAGGAGAATCTACTCCGCCCGTTAATCTGTCTCCAAAGTTTGAGTACTCGTAAATCTCTGGTCCTCCGAAAGTCCCTAAAGTATAAGGGGGAGTAGAGCCAAGAAAAACAGTTCCGGCTTCATTGATAGATGCCGAGCATGGAGGAAGAAAGAAGAATTCTCCGACATCTAATAAACAATCAGCGTAAACATTATCAATATCTACGGCGTCGAGGTCTTTGACCCCACTAGCGTAGAAAGTCCCTCCAATGAACTGAGTATTCACGTCAATTATCTTTGAGAGATCTCCAATGTAGTTCTCCCACGAATTATCAAGAGGTGATAACGACCTATTAGTATCTGAATTATTAAAAGTATAGGCCAAGGATAGATTACCTCCTTTTAAATAACGAATCTCACTCTCGGCACTGGCCCAAACTCTATGAGCGGTTACGTCACTATTAACGGTGGCCTCGATATCAATCCACCCTCTTACGTTAATCCCCTCTAAAACAAAGCGAGCGATTGAATCGGCGTCTGTTTGAATGTCAAAGTTTTGATTTCCGGGACTCTTAGTTGTTGCTACTCCATTTCTAATAGCAATAGATACTAACTTGCCGGCACCAACTAAGTTGCCTCCGGCGTCTCTTACTGGGCCTACCGTTATTCCTGTTGTTGCGTTATAAGGAGCCGCTGCGGTGTTTTCGTAGTATATTGAAAAGTCCTCTGAATCCACTGCAAAGTTACCTGAAGGAGGCAGGGGAATCGTTTCAACAGCGAAAGATCCAGTAGCGGTGCCCCCAGTTACTATTACGTTTGAGAAGCTCGCTGTTGTGCCTGCTTGAATAGTTATAAAGGCCCTTCCTTGGAATACCGAAAGAACTGGGTCAACAACGCTCACGACTCCCGAAGCTGAGACGTTTAACTGGGTGCCATTATCAACGACATTTCCGTTAACATCTCTAATAAGCCCTGTTCTTACTGTGAGCTGACTTGTTCCATCTGCTCTGATTCTTGGGTTAAAAGGCTCAAAGGTAATCCCTCCGCTAGGAGGCCCTGAGCTTGAAGGCACGGCAAAGAATCCTGAACCTTGTCCACTTTGAACAAGAACTTCTACGTCAGAAGAGTTAGTTGTTGAAAGAATCTTAAAGTCGATCTTTCCTCCGACGGAGAAGAAACTCTGACCGCTAGGTAGATTAATGTTCAGACCAGATACAGTAACAAAATTTCCATCAGTAACAGGATTTCCGTAAGGATCAAATATTCGCGCTGTAATATCGTGTTCGTCAGCCCCATTGGAGATCATTCTCGAAGGAAATGAATCAAATTGGATAATACCTGAAGGAGCAACTGGATTAACACTGGAGGTGAAAGCTACTGAAGCGCTTGGACCACTCGAACTCTGAAGCTCTGGGACTTCCACCTTGTCGCCTGCGATGATCTCCTGATAAGTGAGATCCATAATGCATACATCACCTGGAAAGAGGAACTCGGGACAATTCGTAAAAGAAATTCTGAATTTAGTAGAGCCAGTTATAACGGGGATCTCAAATGCGTTATCTCCTTCATTGGTTAAGTTAAACCTGTTCGTAATTGGTTGGGCCGCTAGAATCTGGCCGGTATTCCAAACAAGAGGATCTATAGTCAAAAGACCTGGGATAATTCCCTGGCCTTTAAAGGAGACAATATTTCCATTAATATCGAAAGAGTCTAAATGATCCCCTCTCGCTTGAGGGCTAAAGGCAATCCTAATACTACAGATGGCCCCAGCTCCAACCGTTAAGCTGCCAACTCCGCACCCTTCAGTTCTATCAATTCTAAAGTTACCGAGAACGGAATTTAACTGAGAGATGCTTAAAGATTTAGTGTTCGCATCATTATTTTTTATCTCAATACGAGAAAAGCGAGTATCTTCAGTAGACACTCTGCCGAAGTCACTAGTTCCTGCTATCCTCACGGATAACCCAGTTGGCGCTGCTTCTGGAGCTTTCTCTTCTTCCTTGTTACATGAACTTGTTAAGATCAGGATGCCTAATAATAAGGCTAGCTTACCTTGTTGTTTAATGTTGTTGAAAAAAGAGTTTTTTGATTCAGTAGTTTTCATATTCTCTCCATAGGTTTTTCAAAGGCCTTCTAAAAAGAAACACCAAGACCAATGGAGCGAAGAGACTCTTCTTTAAGAGCACTCTCTCTAATATAGCCAAAAACACCCCTCGATTTAGGTCCCCAAGCAACATCCATCTCACTAAGCTTTCTAGCCCCTAGAGAGAACGTGTACTGGAGTCTTAAGAATCCGAGAGTTACTGGAAGATCTACGGCAGCTTTAAGTCCTAAGTAATCTTTATTGTGAAACCTTTTTGAACCTACTCCGTAAAATATTTGAGCATTTCGAGAGATTATATCCTGACCAACGTGGACAGAGGTCGTCTGAGTTGAGCCGAAAGAGCCCACAGTACCATTAAGATAAATATCTTTAAGAAACAGGGGGATATGAATTTCCCCTTCATAGAACAGTTCCTTATCGCCAAAACTAAAATCTTTCGATTCGGCCAGCCCTGCTCTTAAGCTAAAGATTTTAAATTCTCTTGGAAGTACTTCCTTCTTAGATTCTTTCTTGGGTTCTTTCTTGGGTTCTTCTTTAGGTCGCTCGCTTGCGACTTCAATTTTCTTGCAAACAGGAAGATCTAGTTTGGTTCCGATCATAACTTCATTTGGATTCTTAAGAAGTGGATTTTTTAACAAAATTTGAGGAATCACATCTTGATAGATTGATTTATAGCCACATTTATTCATGTGTTCAGAGATAGAGAAGCCCGTTGCTATAGTAACGCTCTCCCATTTGATCTTCTTGTCTATTTTCTGCTCTTTAGGCCAGCATTTAGGAATATCCATAGGCCCTGGTATCTTCTGGTTTTTAAATTTGTTGCGAAAAGAGGCCATCTCGTAAACCCCTAGATCGGATTCACAATCGTTGTACTGGATTTCGAACATATAGAAGGCCATTGATTTAATATTCAGGACCTCCCAATCGTAGATAACGTCGAAACTAGCTAGCCCGGTATTCAGTGTGCCCACTATAGAGAATGTGGTGATCAGTAATTTTAGCCACTTATAAGTCTTCATAAACACCTTCTCTTTTAGTTAATCCATAGAAGCTTCCTTGGCCCTACACGATAAAAAAACATCTTTTTTCTATGGAAATACGAATAGTTATCAGGGGGATTTAGATGAAAGCAGCTCGAGCCAGTTACAGCATTTGAAGCATTTAGTAGATACCGTGAAAAAGAAGATTTCTTGAAATTAATAATTAATCAACAAAGGAGGCCGTAATGACGAATCAGCGTGTAAAAAGTAGTTGCGCTAGATGTATCGTGTGCAACAAGGTCTTAACAGACCCGAATTTTGTATTGCTACAAATGGGGCCTACTTGTGCTAAAAAATACAATAAATCACCAACGAGATATGATCGCTCATTAGCTGCGGCAACAAATACGGATTTAGGTCTCCAGAGGATTACTCTTAATACTCATTCGCTAGATCTCGCTATGAAAGGTGAGTTGTCGTCTCGAGTGGATTCCAATCCTGAGAAGTTCGAAAAGATTTACCTCAATGATAGAAAAAGTAGTGTCGCTCAACTTGGTGAAGATGTTCGAGGTGCCGCTCGACACAAGTCTCTTGTTTGGTCATCTCTAAAGGATGCCGAAGAACTTGGCATGGCAGAGCAATTAATCACCCGAGAAAACCTTATTAAAAATATGAACAAGGACGGAATCAAGGCTTTAGCGAAAAAGGATTACGAAAAAGCTGTTGTGCTTGCGACGTATCTAAAGAAGTTACCCAAGAATCCCGAAGCTTTAACTAATGCAAAATACGGCTCTTATCACGTCGAGAAGGCCGAAGCAGCAATGGAGGCCGATAAGCCTTATGCTATAGGTTGGGACGAAAACCATGAGACAGGTCGTTACGACAGAATGGAGCTCAATCATAGAGGCTACGAGTGGGATGATGTTGCTCACCCTAAAGTAGGACTCAGTAAGGAGGACTATCTTCAGTTAAGAAGAAAGTTCTTTTACGAAAACTATGAGTTTGCCCAGGGAGTGGTTGATAAAGCTCTCAACAAAGAAGATCTCGATCAGATAGACAGCAATCAGTTGATTAGGTTTCTTGGGGATGAATCTCGTAAACAAGTAAGAGAAAATAATTACGGCTATATGGGCAATCACAATGGAGCGTTTACGAAATGGTACAACAGTACTGTCGCTTCACGATCTACCCAGTCCCTTCTTGGTGCTGCTAGAGAGTACAACTCCTTGGGTATTCCAGGGGGAGAGGATAATATTGTCAGCTACCTAGAGGGTCAGTCTTTAAGGGCTTCTTTTGGCAGAAAGAAAGCTGTTAGCAGTAACGCTAGCGCCCGAAAGAAAGAGATTAAACTCTCGGATTTCTACGGAAACGAGGCCACTAGAATTGGTCCTGAGATATCTGAGAAAACTCAGAAGCAACTAGAGACCGCTCTTGTTGGAGATATTGGGCTTAGGGGTTTTCAGTACGGAAGAAGCCTTCCTGATGCAGAAAGGCTAGAGCACTTGAGACACATGGTTGAATCTGTTGATGATCTCTGTGACGTTATAGGGATAAAGAGAAAAGATTTCTCTTTAGGCCAAACCCTAGCAATCGCAGTAGGAGCGAGAGGAAAGTCCTCCGCAATGGCCCACTACGAACCTAGCGACAAGATTATCAATATTACTCGAAAAAATGGAGTAGGCTCTCTTTGTCATGAGTGGTTTCACGGCCTAGATCACAATACTGGAGAGGCAGAAGGCGGCAGTCGATATCTCTCAGAAAGAAGCTCGACCCAGAGTTCATCACCCAAGGTAAAGGCTTATGAGAACTTTCAAAAAGAGCTAGCGCCTTTTCTAGAAAGAATGATGAAGAGCCCAGCGTACAGAGGTTTATCAAACAAGAAGAAGTCTTACTTCTCTTCTCGAAAAGAGGTCTTCGCTAGAGTTGGTGAAAAGATGATTGACTATAAACTCAGACAAAAAGACAGAGTGAACACTTACCTGTCTGGGTGTACGAATGAGACTTTCTACCCGAACGACGAGGAGATGAAGCTGATAGAGCCTTTCTTCGACAAGGTTCTCAAGTCTATCTTTAACCAATCTGAAGAAGAACTCGCATCTTAAGCAAAGAAAGGGGCGAAAGCCCCCTTGATTTCCTATTTTGAAGTAGAGCCAGTTAAAATATGAAGAAAACGGGCACCCATTCTTACTTTACTTTTTTATTTTCATAAGTAAGGACTTTAACCTTACCTTCGGACTCTTTATATGTGACGACAAACCCTGTCTTTATTTTGCCGAGTTCTCGCTTTTTCGAAGCTTGTGCCACTATCTCTGAAAACTGCTTCTCTACCTTTTCATACGCAACTTTTGGAGATTGTGACTTGCGATAAACAGTATGACTTACCCCTGAAAGATATAATTGAGTTTTCATGGAGTCGTTAGAGCTGATGAAGCCTGCTATTGTAGTGATTCCTTTGTCATTTTTCGAAATTGATTTTATAGATACAGATAATAAGTCGTCAGTTAAGAGATCGTAAATCTCGCTTTCGACAGGACTAACCGTCTTTGGGAGGCCCACTCTTTTTGAACCTTGAGAGGCAAGGATTAGTGTCATCCCTTTAACTCCTTTAGGCACTCCCCCTCCACCATTGCATGAACACCCCAAAACCAAAGCAAATACTAAACCTAGTAACTTTCTCATTTTAACTCCCTCCTGATTGTTATAACTCAACACTGAACCACAATAAGTTCTTAATTTTATTATAATTAAAAAGTGAATTTTTTAAATATAAAAAATAGCAAAACACCTAAAGCATTGAAATCAAGAAAAAGAGCACAGGAGAATTTGATCTATTGTATTTTAATGACTTTATTTATAGGCAGAATAGATCACGACTTTCGACGAAGTAGACCCGATGAAACTACTTCGCTTAAATTTTCTTAACTATTTAATTTGTCTGAAAAATTGGCACTCTATAGATACGATTAAGAAGAGGATCGTGAAAGAATGCAGCTCCCTTAGCTATGTTAACCCTTACTCCTGAGAGATTCTGAAAGGTAGGAAGCACTCTGTTTTTGTCGTCAATGATTCCATTAGGATTTGCCACTCTAGCGTTATAAGGTATTCCTAGAATTTGAGTATCAATAGTCTCGTAGAGATTAACCGTATTTAATGCGGCCTCAGTAACAATCATAGAGTCAGCAATAACATCAAAGTCGATATTCATGAGAGTGAAAGAGTAGTCTAGGTAGTTTGACCCCAGAGGCACAGAGACTAGACCTGAAAATCCTACCTGGCCCACGACATAATCAGCATCACACCCACCAAGAGAAAAGGTTGCGTCTCTACACTCAGGAGTTCCGCCATCCATTGGATTGTCATCCCATATCAGGATTCTTGAGCGAAGTTCAAGATTTCCCGATCCAATATTATCAACAAAGTCTTCATAGGCCGCAATCAGTATTCTGCCGTTAGAATCAAACTCTATTCTCGAAGGAGATTTAAAGTGTTTTCTTAAAAATGCTCCACCATCATCGAGAGCGTTCAAACCAAAGTCGAAGTTGACTGATGTACCGTAGACCCCAGAGAACTCTTCCGTCGTATAGAGGTCAGGTTGACCTAAGACAGCGCTAAAGCGACAAAGGGGACCCTTAAAGCTATCTGATGTGCAGATCTGAAGATTATCATCTAGAACATTAGGCACTCTCACAACTCTATTTCTACAGGCTTCAGCAATGTAGAGATCCCCATTGAACATGGACATATCAGTAGGACAAGCTAGGTCCGCATCTCCATCTACAGTGACATCTCTAACGCTGAAATCATCAAATCCGGCCTTGCCGATAACTTTTGAGGCCGCGCACTCTGTTGGGGTTGGTCGACCCACTTGTTTCTCTAAATTATAACAACCATAGATAGGTAGAGAGTTCCAAACAAGAATCCTTCCGTTGTCATCACCAACGAGAAGTTTTCCGTCAATAATTTCAACTGAACGAGGTCTTGTAAGGCATTCGGCATTACTCAGTGGATTAGCTGGATCTTGACAACTATAGGTAGAGTTGTCGCTCGGTTGCCCAAGGACAGCGTAAGCTGTTAGTGGGCTAGTATTGTAGATAGAGTCACAGATAAAGCGATCATCACTCCCCTCTTCCAGTAAGTCACAGACACCTACGGCGTTATTCTTATAGATAACTACTCTATTGTTTTGAGTGTCTAAGTAGTAAGCTAGATTGCCGGCATCTGACATGACAAATCTTCCAGTAGGAAGACCCATGGCCGAAAAACCTGGGTCCATAGTTGAATAAGAAATGAGACTACTCTGAGGAGAGCTTCCGATAGTTATGTCGTAACTTGTCCAAAAATCAGTAGGATCTGGAAAGGTTAGGTTTGAACTAACGCTTGCAGTTGTCACCGTAATCACACTTGCTTCAGAGTACTTACCATCTGATTCAATAAGGGCCATAAAGGTATAGTCCCCACCAGGAAGAAGATCTCTGTCTATATAGTCGGTTCCTGCGAAGGCCTCAAAGTCTGGTGAGATTAAGTAGAATCTACTTGAGTTAAAACTTTTCGAGGGATCAGGAAGAACAAACCCTTCCCCGGTCCCATTTATTCGATAGAGCCATACTTTGTAATCAATTCCGATATAAGTAGAAGGTATTTCCCAAGCAAGATTAACGACGCCTGGGTCACTCGAAGTCCCTGTAAAGTTATTAACTGTTCTTATTGCTAAGTCTGCGCTGCCATCCCCACCAGGAAACCCTGGATCAAAAATGGGAGTAGGCTCTTCTATCTCTTCTTCGGTGTTGCAACCGCTCAAGAGAGTAAGACTCATTAGTATTAATAATAATAATTTTATGTTCATCGTTAGTTATCCCCCTATTATCGGGAGATCCTCCTAAAGCTTCCATCGATATTTCTAGATGGGCTTAATCAAGTGTTCGATATTTCTTTGGCCGTCGCCAATAATGATGTCTCCGTTTTCATAGAGTCTTAAAAAATAGAAAGTTTCAGGATAGACCACGAAGCTACATGTCGCCCCTAGATAACTAGGAAGAACATCACTAACGGCTCCTTTATAGTAGACAGTTAATCGTTGAGCAGCATCTCCAAGTTCTTCATCTTCTTCGTCATCAGGGTTATAATCAGCAAAAGGGTCTCCTGATGTATCTTCAGTTTGATCGGCCCTTCCTTCGCTAAAAACAGACGTATAAGTCCCGGTGCATGTGCCGCGAGTCCCTAGATCTCTAAAATTCACGAAGTAGAAAATTACTTGTTCTTGGGGGATCACCGTCTCTGCTGAGTACTCTTCAACATCTAGAGATAGTTCTAGAATTAGAGAGCCTTGAATAGAGAGGAAGCTATTTGTGCTGTTTAACTCCCTGTATCCTACTACGTTAAATCGTTGAGACCTTAAGGTGTATTCAAACTCTTCTTCTACTTTTTCGGCACAGCCAGATAATGAACTGACTACGATAGCTGTGATCACTAGCAAGAAGAATATTCCCGTTTTAATTAAAGTTTTTTTGATAAATTCCTTTTTCATAAATTATCCGTTAATTATTAATTCTCTACAAAGAACGCCTCATAGAAGTTTTCATTAGAGCTAACTGTGTCCAGGGCGTTTCTTATGTTTGCAAAAAACTGATTCTTTGAAGAGAGTGACCACTGGGTATCACTCGGAAACTCAGCACACATGGTATGATCAGGATCTAGAGAACAGTCTTTGACTGTCATCCCTATAAGTCGTGATAGTGTTCTTCCTACCAAGGCGAAGAGGCCCATGTTCGAAGTAAATGTGGCGCTATTGTCGTTAGTGCAGCTAACTTGATTTGAGTCAAAACAAGACGCTCTTAATATGATCCAAAACTGGCGTCGATTGGCCTGATTGATGGCCACGATTGCATTGGAGTCTGCCTGGAAAGGTAATTCACTTAAAAAAGAATTAAACTCTGCATCCGGCCAGACCTGAACGAATGATCTCCATTGAATCCCATCAGTTCTCTCTACTACGGGCTGTAGTAGATTTCCGTCAACATTCTCAAAGGAGAAATAGTTATCCCCTAAGTCAGAATTAGCAGCTATGTCGTTGAGTGCATCTTTCACCTTTTGGACCGCAAAAATCTCGTTCTTGTCAGGTTCCCCACTATTGTAGTTAGCAAAGTAAATCTTTCTCTCCATAAATCGAGTACATTCACCATTACTCTCTTGCGTTTGAGAGCAGGCCTTGAAGACGACTTTTGGATTATCGATATCTTCTGTCGATTCAGCGCAACCGTAAAAGGCAGTCATCGCGCTAGCGACTAATAGGCATTTAAGGGTTTTTATATTAATCTTCAAGGGGCCCTCCTTTTAAAGAAGACAAGTCCTTTCTAATTTTAGAGTTATGGGCCTTTGTTTTGGTGACCCACTCAAAGCAAACTTCTTCTTGTGTATTTTTAAACTTCTTAATTTCTTCAAAATCAAGTTCCTGATCAACTAGAGCGAAGAAGCCCTTTTCTTTTTCACCTAACTTTGAACTCAGCGGACCTAGAGGAGAAAAGACACGGCTAAACTGCTGATCCTTTGCTTCTTTTGATTCAGAGACCTCAAAGAGAACGTAAGACATAATGGCCTTACTGACCATGGGTCTACCTTCTGCACTTAAGAGAGAAAGTAGTATTACCTTCTTATCTAGTAGTCTTTGGCTCTCGATACAATACCCCTTCTCTTGATACTGAAAAGTTTCAGAACAAGAAAGATTCATGTCTATTTTTGGATTTAGATTGACGAACAATCCTAGGAAATTCTTTTGACCAATTCTTTCGCCGAGACAAAGAAAACCCTCTTTGTCGTACTCGTACAAGAATGAATTCGACTGAAAGAACTCGTTACTTAATGAATTTAGAAATTTGTAATGACTGAACTCGTCTTCAGCTAGCCATACATTATTTTTCTTAATGTCTGAGTAAACATTCAGCGATTCCTGATTTTTTACCAGTAAGCTCTCCGTTAGCTTCTCTAATGCACTTTCTATCTTTGAGGTCATTTTAATCTCCATTGCCTGTTCCTCTTTTCCATAGAAATTTAACTAGGCAGACCCTTAAAAATATCTCGAATGTACTCAGTATCGATCTGGCTGGGGTCGTTTACCATTTGCCAGTAACCCCTTAATATAGGGTGACCATTGCCATTATTAACTGAAACTATCTTCATAGGGGGGAGCACCCCTTCAGAGCCAATGAGTTGAACTTCGGTTGGTTTAGACCAGCATGACTCCGAAGTGAAGTCCATTCCAGCTTGAGTCACCGACTGAGATTCAATCACCGTTAAAAGTTGACACTGACCCGAAAGATTCGTGTCATCTGCTTGGTAGAGATTATTGAGGGGAGCATCTGGGTTACCTTTGGGATTGACCAAGATACTGTGGATAGCCCTCGAACCCTCTGCTAGTTTTAGGTAATCAAAGTCTCCCTTTACGAATTCAAGCTTAGGGTACTCTTGGCGTAGCCTCTCAACTTTAATGTTGAGATGACTAAAAACGATAATTCGAGGCCTGCTGTTAAGATTTTTTGCGGCATAGAGAACGCTTAGGAATTTATTCCACTCCTCACTATCGGTTGTCTTGATTTCAAAACCAATAACCTGAGGAGCTCTCTCGATGACGGCTCGCATGTATCGTGCTGAGTCCATTTCGTGAAAGTAGTCACTCTCAGGACTCTCATGAGCAACCAGGGGGTGCTTTTCAGATAAGCCAAGAACGCGAACAGTTCTTAATGGAATTTCACCGCACTTTCTGATGACTGAATCGATGTACTGTTTTTTATTTTGATCATTTTCATGCTCAATCTTAAAGATATATGTATTTGAAAATCTTCCTTTGGTGTAATCGAATTTAGAGAAAACTTCGATATCCACTCCCTTGTCATAGGGCTCCATGTGGAGGATGGCCTGAAGTTTGTCACCTTTTTTTAGAATGAGGTCAGACTCTATATAAACGAAGTTGTGAGTGTACATAACAACATCACCAATAGACCCCACAACAAGCTTCTTGTTATCAACGGCCTCTCTTTCAAGAATTAAATGATCCTCCTCTTGAGTAAGGCTTAAGGCCTCTAAGATTGTGTCCATGCTGTCTGCATGAAAAGATTCTGAGACGACTGAGTGATCGGCCAGTCCGAAATAATTGACTTCTGTGTAGTAATTTTGAACGACTTCCGCCCCTTCACTTTCTCTAAAAAGCCAAACAACCTTGGAGTCTTTAAAAGGTCCCCACTTTAAGAGGTATCTGACTCTAAATCTTAGCGAGAGGAATTCTTGATGACTTAAATCAATAAAGATAACATCTGGGCTATAGCCCTCTAGGTGAGAAATGTCTCCTGAAAGGCATTTAAAGAAAGATATCATTTGGTTTTGAAACAGCCTCTTCTTGGTTCTCTCCCCCAAGGCCATGAGTAGCTCCTTTCCAGTGGTCTGATAACTTAAATAGGCTAGTGTTAGTTTTTTCATTAATCCTCCTAAGTAATAGACGATTTTTTTTAGGATTTTTAATGATTTAGACAGCCTTTCTGCCTTATTTATCTCGGCCGAAACGTCGAGGAGGTGTGGGCGGCCCTAAGTATCGATAGTTGTTAAGTTGCTGGATTTGCGAAAAATTAATCTTTTGTTAAGGAATTTTGAGTAACTGCCGTAAAATAATAGAGCAAGGAGTTACTATGTCTTTTTATCGAATTATGGGTCTTGATGACGAAAAACATGTCTTAAATCTTTGGGCCACTTACTCTTCGGAGTTGGAGATTATCGGCTCGATATCTGTTCGTGATTTCCTCGATTCGATTAAGAAGAACCAGGAAGAGAATCTCTCCATTTCGGCCTTCATTCTTGATTACAACTTAGGTAGTTGGGAAAATGGAGTGACCGGAGCTGACGTAGCGAGGAGACTTCGGTTAGATTTTCCGGACAAGCCAATTTTTCTAGTCTCTAGTCAGAAAGGCCCGGCGATTAAGGAAGCTCTAAAAGAGCATAATCTAATTTTTATTTCTAAGTCTCAAGACGTCGACACTATAGAGGATACTTTGTCGAGCAACCTGAGGGCCCATAACGCTCAGAAGGTTACCCCAAAGAGTGAGGTTTCAGTTGAGTTTGATATCGAGAAGAAGAGAGTTAAATCTAACGGAATAAACCTTGAACTCAGAACGAGAGAATTCGACTTACTGAAGGCCTTGTACGACGAGAATGAAAGACTGTCTGAATCAGATATCCAAGGCAAGGCTGCGTCACTAAGAGAAGTAGGATCTTTTCGCACCCTATCGACACAAATTAATAAGAAACTCCTCCATCTCGGTTTAGAGATTCTGAGAGATACTGACAGGAAGTACTACCTGGCCGTGGATCGTGGCGATTCACAGGGTTTTGTTGTTCACACTAAAAAGAGAAACACGGAAGTATCACAATACTCTCGGGCAATTCAATATGGTATCCGCTTTAATCAAGAGGGCACTAAAATAATTGGTCCCAAGGGGAGAATAGAAATCTCTCCTGATGAGTTTTTCATTTTAAAGTTTCTCCTTGATCAATTGGGTCAATATGCTCCTAAGGATCTTGTCTTCATGGGAGCTAAGGCACCACAAGACAATGAGTATCGAGACAGACTTAAAATGATTCAAGCTAAACTTGCAAAAATCTCAAGTCATAAAATTAAAGGGGCCACAATAGATGCTGTCCCTCATTACGGAATCTTTCACGATTCACAAAAGACCCCTTAATTAAGGGTAATAGTTTCCCTTAACTAAGAGTAATAGTTAAAGAAGCCTCCCTAGAGAAGTGTCAGTATAAGTGCTTTTTTTATATTTAAGGTAAGGAAAAAGCCTAATAGTACCGAAAAGACAAGGAATAGGAGTAGTTCCAATGAGAAAGTACATAATTGCCATTGATGACGAAAAATCCGTCCTAGATATCTATTCTCGAAGCTTTAACTCTTTTGAGATAGAGGGTTACACTGATCACCTTCAAGGCATCGGCGCTCTTAGGGAAGCCATTAAAAATAAAAAGACTCCTGACGCTGTTATTCTAGATTTTCAATTAAACGATCAAAATACAGACGGTGGAAAAGTCGCGAAGATTATTCGAGAGTTCTATACAGGTAAAATATTTCTTATTTCAGGGAAGCTCGAAAAAAAGCAGAGAATTGATTTTAGAGAATCAGAGGGCGATTATATCGTGATAGCTAAAGGTCAAGACGTAGACGATCTCATTGACTGTATTGAGGATCAGATGTTAAGCGCCTTAGAGAAGAAAAACCTTTCTGATGGAATCATAGCTGAGATGGGTGACTATATATTAAGGGCCACTAGGAATCTCGAAACACCTGATAAGAATATCGTTCTAGGAGAGACCGCCTTTAAGGTGCTTTCTATTCTCATGCAAAAACCCGACACCTTGGTTTCTGAGTCAGAAATTATAGACGTCATGACTTCGGAAGATAAGGAAGTTAGCGAGTCTTATGCGAGGGGCATGATACGCAACGCTAGAAGCTCCATCGAAGAAACTGGTCTAGAGATCCATTTAAAGAAAAAGCAGGGGTGGTATATCTCATTAAAGAAAAATCACCTCAAGATAGCTTCTTAGCTTATCGGTCATAATATTAGAAAATCCTGGTTAATTATAATTAACTTCTTAAATAATCGATTTTTTAAGGGACTGGCTTTGATGCATTCGCCTTAATTAGCGAGAATAAATTAAAAGCGAAACACAAGATTAAGTCTTAAACCAACTTCTTTTCTTGAGTTATCGAGGTTTCTGAATCTTTGATCATATTGATCATAGAACGTATCAATCTTGAGAGAACTTCTTGTGCCGATTCTTCTAAGGACTTCGACACTTCCCCCTACAATTCGACCAAGTCCCGCATCGGCGGGTGAGAGAAGGATGCCTGCTTTTGCTTTAAGACTGACATCAAAACTCTTGCCCGAGTGAATAAAGTACCTAGCTCCCCCCATTAGCTTCATATTGATAACTTTCTCGCTTTCGAGCTTATTGTTTGAATAGTTAGCGCTAAAACCTACATCTTGTCTTAATTCGGCGTCCCCTACCCATTCTAGGTTTCTCGAGTGCATCTTTTTAACCTCGCCTCCCCCACTAAAGAGCATCTCTGAGCCATTTAGCTCCGAGTACACTGGCGATGGGCTATCCTCAAAGGTAAAGTACTGAAAGCGGCCATAAGCCGTTATTTCGAGCCCATCTTCAGGACAAAGCCAAATGCGACCTAATTTTAAACCAGTAGCGCTTGTTGTTGCATGGGTGGCAAATGAATTGTTATTTTCCTTTAGACTATATGACACAGAGTTAGCTTCTACCCCTACTTGGTAGATGTCTGACAAGCACGTGGCCCCTAGATTAAGGGAAGTCGCCGTGATCAATGTGAGTATTAAAAGTTTCAGCTTCATTCCCTTTATTGTGAACTGGATCTTAAAAAAGACCAAATAAGTAGCTCCTATTGCTCCAAGAATATAATTTTCCACAAACAGTTGGCTAATCTTTTAAGACCCTCGACAGATCAGGAGCTTCTTCTACCTAATTATAGTCTTTTAGACTTTTAGATACTCTAATTACCTCGAGTCTATTTATTTTTTTGGTTAAACAAGACCTGTAAACTAAAATAAGCCTATACCGAAAAGGAAATAATGAAATTAATCGTATTCTTATCTCTATTCACTGTTTTTTTTAGTTCATGCAATGTCTTAAATAAAAGCGCAGTTGAAGAAGGTTTTCTAATTGGAGGGAGTGGCGTAGCTGTGAGTCCGGCTAAAAACTTTTTAAGAATACCTCACGACATTAACTTTGTGCCCGCTGAGATCCCTGCTTCATTTGTAGAGGATGCCTTTATCGATAATGAAGGTCAGATCATTTTAAGAGATACTCAGAACAGTTTAGTTGCCTATAATCCCAACACAGGAGCTATAAAGCATAAGGCCTTCCTTTCTGTCCAAAACAACAATGGATTCATCCAACCATTTTCAGAATCGCAATCCGGTGAGGCTTACATGACCTTAACTGGATTTCGAACTATAAAAATCGATCCTTCTAACTTAAATTATACAGAGGACCTAGTAAGCAACATAAACGTGAACTCAGCTATGGGTATTAATTATCTCAATTTTACAGAGCCGTTCTTTGTTGTTTCTAGTTCGGCCGGAGTATGGAGCGGCTCATCTTTAAATAACTTAAACGACGTTGGGTTTATTCAATCCTTTAACCAGATAACGAGAGTTGGGTTGACCGATACTTTCTATGCAGTAAGAAGTGTTGGGGTTTATGTCAGTACAGACAAGGCCGCTTCATGGACCCTTCTGGCAAATCAGCCAACGGGAACTATATTTCACTCTGTACTTTATTCAAATCATTCCAACTCTATTTTGGTGAGATCTAATGCCGGAACTCATGGAAGTACTGACAGCGGAACTAGTTGGACCACGATTGACGCTACAGTCGGTTCCGAAGCACTTAAATCCGACATTAGCGGTCAAAATATTATATTGACCGGGGCCACTAACTGTCTCCTCTCTAGTGACGGTGGACTATCCTTTTCTCCGATGCCTTCCGTTAGTTACTGTGGCGCTGGGGATATTAGTCCGGACGGGACTAAAATCGTTATAGTTAAAAATAATGCATCGGCCGTCCTCTATTACTCCAGCGATTCCGGAGCGTCTTTTAGTGGGCAGAGTCTTAATAACTACTATCGCCTCAGTATGGGTAATCAGCCTTACGTTTCTCCTCACGATCTAATTGCTTATGAAGGAGGCACCATCGCTACCATCAGCGACTTCGGTCTAATCGCTACCGACAAAGATGGCTCCTTTAAACTTACAAATACGGCATGTAGATACACTTTATTTTCTCCAACGGGTCAACTGGTATGCCTTAGCAATTCTTCTATTTACTTCTACGATTCATACGGACAAAACCCAGCTCCAACGACTGTATCTCCAGCAATAGGAGACATGAGAAGTCTTCTTTTCTTGGACGCAAATACCGTCGTGGTCGCAACTAACATTGGTTATTATCGCTCAATTGATGGAGGGCTTAATTGGGCTCTAATTTCAACTATCGCCGCCACTGGAGGGTTGCAAGCTTCTTGGCTCTTTTATAACGATGTGACAGCTAAGTACTATGTCTGCGCTAGAGACGGCTCTGGGTCTTACGTCTCTACTGACTTCGCTACTTGGACGGCATCAATCCCTTGCAGTACTTATAACAAATTCAGTCACGACTCTACTGGACGCATATACAGAAGAAGCTCTTCTAGTGCTTACTCTTACTTTGACGATGGGGTAGGAGAAACTACTGTTAATGTAACCTCTTTAAATATAACTCTATTTAGCCTTACCTCGATATACGTGGACAAGGAAACCGATAAGCTCTATCTCTCCGCCTACAATAACGGGGATCTTTATAATTATGGCAAAGATGATCAATATCAATGCCCGTACCGTAGTTTATGTTTCCGGTGACAGAGGAGCCAGTATCTCCCCTCTTTACACGAGAAATCAGGCAGGCTTAGGGAATGTGTGGGTAATCAAGGCCAACTCAGAGGGGCAGCTCACCTTTGTCGGGGGCAGCAACACTCAAAGCAACGCAAGTACTTTTGTTAGAGGATTCTCGCTCCAGAGTCTCTAATAAGTAATATAAAAAAACACAATAAATTGGCATTTAATATTGAGAGGACCTACACTTAAAAGATCTTAGTTATAGTTATTAGTGAGTTAGCTTAAGGGGTACTTTTAGGTTTTGAGAAGCGCTTATCAACACTTAATATAGGGTTAACTATTAAATAGTGACTCTTGAGGGCCGTATGAAAACTTTATTAATCACTCTAGTTTCCTTGATTAATCTAAATATCATGGCCAAGAAGCCTGTCGCTATGGTCGTAATAACGAGAGGAGAGATCTCTATTCTCAGACCAAGAACACTTAAGGCGATCCCTCTAACTAACGGCATGAGTCTCTCAGAAGACTCTTCTATCCTTTCCGGCGAGAAGTCGTTTGCTAGAATCAAGTTCAGTGATGGATCGATCTTAAATATCGGACCCGAGTCCAAGTTGGTCGTAAAAATTCATAAACCAAACGGCAAGACTCTTCTCTCTCTTTTAAAGGGAAGAATTAGGGCCACTGTTAATAAATCAAAGAAAGGTGCTCCTAATAAATTCTTCATCAAAACAAAGACGGCCGCACTCGGAGTAAGGGGAACCGACTTCCAGACGACATTTGACCCCGCCTCGGGGAGAACTTCTCTTCTAACTTATGAAGGCTCTGTAGCGATTAAGAAGGTCAGACCAAGTTTCGAAAAAAGAGTGGATAGCTTCTCTGATGAAGATAAAATCAATTTTGTTCAAAAGACATTAGAAAAAGAAGATCAGCTCGCTGAAGTGGGTGATTTCACAAACGTCGACCCTGTAGCAAAAAAAGCTACTGCCACGGTTAAGGTTAGTGCCCAGCAACTAGTTCTTCTAGAGAGAGATTCCACGATGGGAGTTGATAAAGTGAAGTTTAAAAAAGCTGCTTTTTCAAAGGCGGTTAAAGAGAAAAATGGCCTTATTAAGCAAAACGCCGAAAAGAGAGGGCTTAAGCTTGATGAGAAAAACCTCGGACTGATTGACACAAAGACTGGTTTATATATCCCCAAGAAAGACGGTAAGGCTGTCGGACGTATTTCTGGGAATGGTCAGTATCTAGCTCCTAGGGGTCTAACTCTAGATAGTCGCAAAGGCTTCATCTCTACAACTAAAGAAGGTCAGGAAAAAGCTAAGAGTCTCAACGAAGAGCTTCTTATAGATCAGGTTAGCGATGAATCAGTTAATCCGGCTTACTTGAGATATTTCAAATCAAACTAAAGATAAAAAAGGAATAGAGATGAGAGTATTGTTATTCGGTCTGATTGTGCTTCTCTCGTTAAGAGTGAGCGCCAAAATTGATCACGGAGGCTTTTGTCATGTGACCCTCAGTGAATTTAGCGAACTAGCCTTAGAGTACGGACCTAGAACAGGAAAAGATCCCTACTTGAGTATGATAAAATTTGTGACTATCATCAATAAGGCCAGTCGTATCTGTGAGCTAATAAAAATTTCAGCTAAATCCAAAGAGATACAGTTGCAAGAATTTGTTAGGTCTAAAATTGACCTCCAGGTTAAAGAATTTAGAGGCCTAGTGAGGCGAGAGAATAAAAAGATAAATAAGCTTAAACCAAGATTTAAAAAGACTTCCGTTGATTGGCTTCAGCGCTATATGAGAATATCTGAGCAGAGTATTAGAAAAATTAATAATAGTGATCTTAAAAAACCAACTAAATAGAGCTTGAGGCCATCGAGTATTGTCTAAAGAAAATCGGAAAATTATCTTAATAGGCCCTCTTAGTCATCCAAAACTCACTTACCCTCATTCTTTCATGTATTTAGCCGACATCTGAGGCTATTTCTTATTATTGAAAATTCTTTAATAAAATCGTGTAGGTGGCGAATCTTTCTTCTATGGAGAGAGTAAGAAGGACCATCATCTACCGAGGAACCTATGAAGAATTTATTATTTATTTTAGTTTGCGCTATGTCCCTATCCTCCTGTGAAGAGCAAGTCCGTTACGGGAATTTTGAAGGTCAGTTCGATGGTCAATTTGAAGGTAACGTAGTGGCTCCAGTAGCTCCTGTGGCAAGAAGAAGGCTTAAGAGCCTTGTTAGAAATGGCTCTTTTGAGCGGCGCGAAGTTGTAGGTAATAATAACTGGGACGTTTTAGAGTCTCTTCCTGGTTGGCGAGTTGATCGAAATCAATCCGACGCAGGCATAGAGCTACAAGAAGGCTTAGGTATCGCAGGACTTAGCCCCTCTCACGGTCTTTTTAAAGTTCAACTAGATGCACATGCCAAGAACGGCTTCACCGAGACTGATGTGGTTATGTATCAGAAGATTTGTAAACTAGAAGTTGGAGCTCGTTACGAGGTTCAATTTAAAATAGCTTCTTACAACGGCAATGGAGCGACCTCTCAAGTGGAAGTATTCTTTGGTGGACGAAAAGTTAAAACTTTTGATTCAGACGTTAGAGGTTGGCAAACAGTACGATTTAGAAGAAAAGCGAGGGCTAAGTGTCAAAAGCTTTCTTTTGTCTCCTCCCCTGATAACGACACGCATGGGGCTTACTTGGATGACGTAAGAATGTATAAACTTTAGTTTGTTTTAAAATAAGACTTAGAAGAAAAAATGATCTGCAATTCAATAAAGTCCCTTTCAGAAAGGGACTTTTTTAATGTCTCGAAACTAAAATGATACAAATCAATTAAAGTCTCAAAGCTCTTTAGGCCCTTTAAAAAATCTAGCTTCGCATTCTCGTACTTTGTTTTATTTTCTCTTAGCTCGGGAGATGTTAACTCTCGTGCTCTTCGGTAGAGCGGACCTATCAACTTTCGAACCTCTTCTATCTGCCTTCCCTCTCGTTGAAGCAATTCGGTCTGTGTGTCTATGATGTTTCGAATCTTCTCGGCGACATTCTTGCCAGGGAGCCATTCGAGTCGATCAATATATTTTTGATGAAGTTTTAAAGGAACTGGCCTGGCCTTATCCTCCTCATTAAGTCTGTACCTTCCGTTTTCCCTATTTTCAACTCTAGCTTCCGGCTCAATCACTGTTCATCCTCCATGATGAAGTTGGCCGCACCTAAAGAATTATTGGTCCGCCGCTTATCGTACTCATGTGTTTGCGAAATACTTGTATGACCTACCTCTTTCGCTACTTCACTGAGGCTATATTTATCGAGAGCTTTCGTAATAAACCCGGCTCTAAAACTATGTATATTAAGGGCCTCATGCCCATCGATCTTTAGGTCGCTTATTTTTCTCTTTAGCTTCTTAAATACGCTCATCCTTGAGAGGTCCCTGGGGGCTTCTGAAGCTATCGTTCTACACGACGCAAACAAGGGGTCTTGGGGATTGGTGCTCATTCTGTCCATCAAGTGCTCGTCTATCGAATTTTGAACCGACTTAGGCAGGACTTTAACCACAAGCTTATTGGATTTCTGGACCTTAAACTGAAGGACCGATTCCCCTTTTCTAAAGCTATAAGAGTCTATCCTTAAGGAGGTCAACTCGCCAATCCTCATTCCTGTAGTCCCTAAGAGAAGAAAAACTGCGTAATACATTCTGTCGTAGACCCTTTCTCTGTCTAGGGAATTTAAAAGGGTTTTGAAGTCTTGAGTCCCCAGTGCCTCCGTTTTGACTTCACGACTAACTCTTAGTCTTTCTACGAATTGACA
>Ga0307981_1000104_pt1 | contig 85868 bp, 78 predicted proteins | sample OrgLakmetagen987_FD_201849 | JGI IMG/M metagenome (GOLD analysis project Ga0307981, IMG submission 201849) | Saline water microbial communities from Organic Lake, Antarctica - #987 | ecosystem: Environmental > Aquatic > Non-marine Saline and Alkaline > Saline | place: Antarctica: Organic Lake... | reverse complement strand
GCTTTGTGACGAGCACGCACGCCAAAGCGCAACATAACATCACACGCAGTGGCCCCTTTTTACACCGCGATCTGGTCCCTTTTTACTCTGCGATTGACACATAGACATTGCGCAGGTCCGCCATCCGCGGCACGGCCATGCGCCGCGCCAACCGCTTGAGATTCAATGCGCGAAATTCGTTCCATTCGGTGAGCAAAACCACCAGATCGGCCTTTTGCGCCGCCTTGTAGGCATCGTCGACCCAGGTCACACCGGGCAACAGCGCCTCTCCCTCGTGCCGTCCCTGCGGATCGGTGACGCGCACTTTCGCACCTCCCCCGACCAACGCCGGAATGATCGTCAGCGACGGCGCATCGCGCATATCGTCGGTATTGGGCTTGAACGTGACGCCCAGAATGGCGATCGTCTTACCGTTGAAACTGCCGCCACACAGGTCGAGCAACTTGTCGATCATCCGCCGCTTGACCTCTTCGTTGACCTTGATGACTGCCTCGGTGATCTGCATCGGAATGGCGTGATCCTGCCCGATCCGCGCCAGCGCCTTGGTATCCTTGGGAAAACACGACCCGCCATAGCCGGGGCCCGCATGCAGGAACTTGTTGCCGATACGGCCATCCAGCCCCATGCCCTTGCTTACCTGTTTGATATCCGCGCCCGTCTTTTCGCACAGCGCGGCAATCTCGTTGATGAACGTGATCTTGGTCGCCAGAAACGCATTGGCGGCGTATTTGATCATCTCGGCGGATTCCAGGTCGGTGATCACGATCGGGAATTCGCGCAGGAAAAGCGGCCGGTAGATCTCGGCCATCACATCGGCGGCACGGTCGCTTTGCACGCCGACAATCACGCGATCCAGCTTCATGAAATCGTCGATCGCGGCACCCTCGCGCAGAAACTCCGGGTTGCTCGCGACGTCGAAGTCAAGCTCCGGCTTGGTTTTGCGCACGACCTGCTTGACCTGCCTGTTGGTGCCCACGGGCACGGTGGATTTCGTGACGATCACTACATAGTCGCTGGCCGCCCGTGCAATCTCTTCGGCGGCGGCCATCACATAGGTCAGATCCGCATGACCATCACCGCGCCGGGTGGGCGTGCCCACAGCGATGAACACCGCCTCGGCCCCCGCCACGGCAGCTTTCAGATCGCGGGTAAAGGTCAGCCGGCCGGCCTCGACATTTTTGGCCATGAGCGTGCCCAGACCCGGCTCGAATATCGGCACCTCACCGCGCTCCAGCATTTCGATCTTGCGCGGATCCTTGTCGACACAGACGACGTCATGGCCAAAATCCGAAAAACACACCCCCGACACCAGCCCGACATAGCCTGTTCCGATCATCGCGATTTTCATGGCTCACCTTTTCACTGCCTCACCGGGTTCATGCAGCAGCGACGCGGAATGGTCAATGCGCCCGTCCCAGCTTCGTTTCGCCGGAAAAACTCCCGCCGGAGGGCCGGTCCACCAATGCCGCCCCCGCAACGGAAAAAGGGCGCACCCTGCGGCACGCCCCAATTTCCGTAAATCCCGTATCGGATGGGTTCAGCTGTCGGCTGGAACCGGACCGACCGACGCGAGGTAGGAATAGACGTCCTCCATACCACTGCGCAGTCGATACGACATCTTGGACCTCGCGCCTTTGTCGTCCAGCGTTTCAGCCAGAAAGCCCTTGGGGTCCTGGACGTAGGCCACAAAGTTCTCCTCGTCCCAAACCAGACCGGCTTCGCCCGCCGCGACCAGCGAATCACCGTATCGGAAGTCTTCGACGGAACCCGCCTGACGACCGATGATGCCGTAGAGGTTCGGACCAGTACGGCCGCCTTTGACGATTTCGGTGCCGTCGTCGGCCACGATCATGTGGCACGATTTGCACTTGCGGAATTCACTTTCGCCCGCTTCGACGTCGCCGCTGCCAAGATGGCCGTCGGCAAAAGCGGTGGTGGCCAGAATACTCGCGGCCAGAGTGGTTGCTATCTTGAATTTCATTTTCAGGTCTCCTCGAACCGAATTTCTGACCTTATATTTAGCGCATTGTCACAACAGTCAACAACGCACAATTCCGTTCAAGGGACCATTTGACACGTTCACGCTACGGCATGCGCGATCGCACATTGCTTCCACAACACGTTGAGCGCCTGCACCAGATGCTCGATATCCGCGTCACTATGAAGCGGTCCTGGCGTAAAGCGCAGCCGTTCCATCCCTTTGGGCACGGTCGGATAATTGATCGGCTGCACGTAGATGCCATAGTCGCGCATCAGGATATCGGCCAGCATACGGCATTTCACCGGATCCTTGATCATCACCGGAATGATATGGCTGGCGTTGTCGAGATGCGGAATACCCAGCTGATCCAGACGGCGGCGCAACAGGGCGACCTGCCGCTGCTGCTGATCGCGCTCGGACTGGCTTTGCTTGAGATGCGCGATGCTGACCTTGGCCGCCGCGGCCACGGCAGGTGGCAATGCGGTGGTAAAGATGAATCCGCTCGAAAAGCTGCGGATGAAATCGCACATCGCAGCTGACCCGGACACATAGCCGCCCATGACGCCGAACGCCTTGCCCAGCGTGCCTTCGATCAGGGTGATGCGGTCCGCCAGACCCTCGCGCTCAGAGATACCACCACCGCGCGAGCCGTAAAGGCCCACGGCATGCACTTCGTCGAGATAGGTCATCGCGCCGTGCTTTTCCGCCACCTCAACAATCTCGGCCATGGGGCAGATGTCGCCGTCCATCGAATAGACCGATTCGAACGCGACGATCTTGGTGGCGTTGGCGGGGAGCCTGGCCAGCTTGCGGTCCAGATCTTCGGGATCATTGTGACGCCAGATCACCTTGTTGGCGCGGCTGTGGCGAATGCCTTCGATCATGCTGGCATGGTTCAGCGCATCCGACAGGATCACCGCATCGGGCATCCGCGCCCCCAGCGTGCTGAGCGCGGCCCAGTTCGACACATAGCCCGAGGTAAAGAGCAGTGCATCTTCCTTGCCATGCAGATCAGCCAGCTCCCGCTCCAGCAGCAGGTGATGGTGATTGGTGCCGCTGATGTTGCGCGTGCCACCGGCCCCGACCCCGCAGGCGTCAATCGTATCCTTCATGGCATTCATCACCTTGGGGTGCTGACCCATGCCCAGATAATCGTTCGAACACCAGACCGTCACCTCGTCGGGGCCATCAGCACCGTGGCTTTTGGCCCGCGGAAAGGAACCGCAATTGCGCTCCAGCTCGGCGAAAATACGGTAGTTCCCCTCTTCTTTAAGGGTGTCGAGCTGGGCGTTGAACAGGCTGTCGAAGTCCATGGGCATCCTCCGTATAGGCTTTGGTGGTCTTATTATGTTTGGGCGCAGGCAACATCCAGTGCCAGAGTTTTTCATCAGGCAGCGGCAAAACCATGAACCAATGTTCAAGAAGTGCCAATGCGGTCATCGCCGCCAGCAAGGCAAAGCCCAGCGTTTCGGCAGGTGTCGTGACGCCCATCATCCGTTCAAGCCAGCAGGCCACGGCAAACGTCAAAACAGACACCGAGATCGGAAACAGCCAGTTCATCTGCTGAATGCGGAAATGGCTCGCCAAGTGCAAAAGCGGGCTGGGCAGGAATTCGATGTTGATCTTGGGCACGCCGAGATAGAGGTTCAACTTGGCCGAAATCCGCGCTGCAAAGAGCAGTGCAAAGGTCCACAAGCCGAACGGGTTGGCGGAATCGTGGCCGTAGACTGCCATCAGGATCAACACCGCGACCAGCAGCATTTCGTGATACGCAATGGTGCCCCAGGCCCGGATGAACCGCTCCCATTCGGGCAGATCATCGGGGCATTCGCGCAGGTTCGGACCGGTGATGATACCGTTCAGAAAGGCCAGCTCGATCCAGCCCCAGATCAGCAGCGCCGAAGCAAAGGCAATGTAGACATTGGGCATCGTCGCCTCATCCAACGAACTCGAATACCCCCAGACACCCAGAGCCAGAATCGGCACCGCCCCCAGCACCGCCATCCGCCGCGCCCGCGCGCCCATCCGGTCCGACACACGCACGGCAACCAGGATCACCCCGGTGAAAAACCACCAGGCAAACAGCGCGATCATCGCAGCGATCCATGGGTTGCTCAGCATGGGTCAGGGGTCCTTTTCATCTTGCCAAATAAACCTCGGGGGTGCGGGGGCTGGCCCCCACTCCCGCAATCTCGATCAATATGCGGGTTCCATCCGCGTGGTCTGGGGCAACTTGTGCGACTTGGACGGGATGGTCAGCAGGTTGACGAACACCAGTCCCGCCTTGAGTGCACCAGACTTTTCCGTCATCCAGCCGCCGACGCCGCCCTGCTTCTTGCCTTTGGCAATCTGCACATTGGCCCGCTTCAACTTCTCCAGCCCCCGCTGCCAGCGCGGATGTTCGATATCCAGCGTGATCGGAAAAATCTGCTGGGTCAGCGCGGATGTCTTGGTGAACACCTCATGCGCATACCAATCGGGATCGACGCCAAGCGCCTTGTGGAACGCGGGCCGCTGATGGTCGCGGATATACATCGTGGCAAAAACCGCCGTCAGGAAGAACTTGATCCAATAGACATTCTTGCCGCTGGTCAGCTTGGGGTCGGTCTTCATCAGCAGGGCAAAGGCTTCGCCGTGGCTGAACTCGTCGTTGCACCATTCCTCGAACCACTTGAAGATCGGGTGGAACCTGTATTCGGGGTTCTCCTGCAAGTGGCGGAAGATCGTGATATACCGCGCATAGCCAATCTTTTCAGACAGATAGGTAGCATAGAAGATAAACTTGGGCCGGAAATAGGTGTATTTCTTTTTCTGCGTGAGAAAGCCCAGATTGACCGCGACACCCGCCTCGCGCAGCGCGTCGTTGATGAATCCGGCATGCCGCGCCTCGTCGCGCGCCATCAGCTGGAACAGCTGCGTGATATCCTTGTTGGTGCCACGTCGCTTCATCTCTTTGTAGAGAACGCAGCCCGAGAATTCGGCGGTGCAGCTGGAAATCAAAAAGTCGATGAACTCCTTGCGCAGCTTCGGCTCCATGCCGTCCCAGTCAACGTAGTCCCAGTCTTCGTTCTTTTTGAAGTGGCCCTTGTTGGGATCGGACATCATCTGCGCGATCAGCTTGTCCCAGTCTTCGCGGACAGGGCTGACGTCGATGGCGTCCATCGCGTCAAAGTCAGTGGTATAGAAACGCGGGGTCAACAGGGTGTTCTGCATCGCAAGATCGGTGGCGGCGGTGCTGTCGAACTTCGCCTGCTCTTCCTGGATCGCGATGGATTCTTCGGCCGTTGTGGCGTCTGCGGTGTGTTTGGCTTGCATGTTCATAGCGTGGCCTCCTCAGAGAAAGAAAATTCGCAAAGCTCCATGACCTCGAAATCGCCGGTCAGGCGGGTCCAGAGGCGTTCGAGCTTGCTGGCGCGAAAGATCGTCGCCTCGCGCTGTTCGATCACGATCTCGCCGAAGGGTGCCATGATCTCGGGGCCCTGCACCTTGACCTCGTCGCCGGGATAGATGACCGCGCCGTTATCGAATCGCACATGCGCGTAAAGGCTTTCGAATTTGTGGCTGATCTCAACGGTGCATGGTGCCCGCTCTATTTCCTTTGTCAGTAGTCCCATTCCGGTTCCCTCCAGAAATTTAGTCCAGCAGCTTGGCGAAAGCGGCTGAATTGTCTGCACCGAACCCCATGAGGTCAGCACTCCATCCCGTGCTCGGATCAGAAAGAGCCAAGCGTCCATTTTCCATGCGGACAAGCCGCACAGGTCCATCCAGGGCCACGCGGGCCTTGCCTCGTTCACGTTCGATTACGCGGCTCACACCAGCGATAAAGCCCCCTTTTTCGGCGCTGTATTCCGCGATCAACGCGCCGTTTTCGTCCAGCACGCGGGCCGCACCGCTCATCTCGCCAACCAGAACCAACAGACGTTCCTGCACAACTTCCGACACAGGCGGCGTCGATTCCAGCGGGCGACCTGTCGCGACAGAATACGTCACCAGGACCAAACAGGCCAGCATTAGTGCACCGATCAGGCGAACCATCGAGCGCGGCACCAGATCGCCTTGCGGTGACCGGAAGCGTGGCTTGTCGGCGCGGGTTTCCCCCAAGTTTGCCATATCGACCTCCTATTCCGCAGCGATCGCGGCGCCGACAGGGCGCTGGGCGACACGAGGCGTGCTGATCCGCTGTTCGGCGGCCTCGGCAATCAGGGCCGCGACTTTTTCGGCCTCGGGGATGCAGCGCAGCGCGGGTTGCGTGTTCGTCATCGCCCAGGGACGTACATGCGGCCAGCAGACCAGATAGCTGAGCTTGGTATCACCCAGCAGCGACAGAGCGATCGAGCCGATGCCTCCTTTGCGCAGGTCCAGATCAGCGCCTCCCACCTGCGTGTAAGGCAGGTTCAGCGTAACGGTCAGCGCCGCCCCGATCCGCATCGCGATGCGGCGGTTGGTCACCGTATACATGGTGCAACGCGCCTGAATATAAGCCGTCAGCATCAGCAGGCCGCACACGACCGCGCCCAGAACCAGCAGCGGGAAAGAGGCTGCCAACGCTTTGACAAGGCTCATCTGGTCGATGACCGAAACCAGCCGCCAAAGCGTCAGGCCCACAAAATACAGCGCGACCCAGCCGACGTTCAGCGATTGCAGGCTCAGCGCCCACCAATCGGGACGTCCCTGCCAAAGGATCTCTTCTCCGGCAGGGGGTTTTTCGGGCAAGCCCGGAACCGGTTCGATTTCAAAATCGTCGTGTGACATGGTTTCAGCCTTTCCTAAATCTGCGGCTCGAGCCGCTTCTGGCTCGCATAAAGGATACCTCCGCCATAATAGGCCATGACCTTTTCCTCTTCGAGCAGCGTCACCTGACGCGGCGATGCAATCGTCGGCACGTCATTGAAATGCTCGCCGAAGATGGCATGCACCTTGACCGCGTTCGCACCGATCTTCGCCATCGTCAGCGGCACAAGGCGGTTGCCCTTGCCCACATCCGCGTTCAACGAAATCTCGAGATAACGGACCAGTTGCTCGGGCTCGTCGATCCACATGTCGACCACTTCGCCCACGATGGCCCCGTCGCCCGCCATCAGCGGCAGACCGCGCGGGTCGCGTCCGGCAGCGACGTGAAACGCCTCGATAGCGGACATCGGCACGATCTTGGGATGACCCTTGCCGTCAAGCTCGGGGACGTCGCGGCGCGGCGCCCAGCTTGCCGGTCCGACACCGTCGACCAGCGGGTTGCCGGTGGGCTCGAACGGGAAACCACCCGTGCCCGTCGGAGCAAGCGCCAGATCGGTGCGGTCGGGTGTCTGGCCCGAGGGCACAGTGACCGATCCGCGACCATGCGGCAGCACGAACGTCTTGTCTTCGGGCTGAGGGAACACGCCGCCGGCATCAGCCTGCGAACCGTCCTCATCCACCAGCGGATAGCCTTCGCGCATATTCTCGCGCTGAATCCAGACGACGAGCGCGAAGAAGAATATATAGAACATCCACAGCGTAATGCTGACAAGATCGATGTTTCCGAGGATATAGTCTTCTGTCATTTTTGGTTCCTCCGCATTGGATTCTCAGGTTGGGAAATCAGCGAGACCAAGCCGATTGCCTTGATAGGTCGTGGTGCGCCGTCCGGCCCGCACCAGCGGCCCCAAAGCGGCGAGAGTAACGAATAGAAGCGCGATTTCGACGTGATAGACGACCGAATAACCGGTGGCGGGCGAATTGAGCGCGATGCCCAGATCACCGTTCAGCGCCATGGAATTCACCCAGTCACGCAGACCGCCGCCAATCGCGATGGAAAGCCCAGCCGCAGTGGCTTGCGCGGCCCCCCAGGCACCGAGCACGAGACCGCGCCCGGCAAGCCCGCCGGCAGGCATCGTCATCGCCGCCGTCAGTGTCGAGACCGCAAAATAGCCCGCCCCGAAGCCGATCATGCCAGCGCCTATATAGAACAGCAGGGTCGATTGCATCGGCGCCGCAAAGATCACGATCGAGAATGCCATGACACCCGCCAGCAGCCCGATACCGGCCATCCGGTAAGGGTTGCCGTTGCGGCTGAGCACCCGCGCGGCCAGTGCAAAGCCGATCAGCGCGCCGAGGGCCCACATCGCGGTCAGCAGCGTGGTCGCCGCGACCGAAAGGCCAAGGATTTCACCGCCATAAGGCTCCAGCAGGACATCCTGCATGCTGAACGCCATGGTGCCCAGAAAGACGACGACCAACAGACGTCCGGCGCTGCCTCCGCTGGCAAAATCGTTCCAGGCATCGCTGAATTTCGGGCGCGGCGCGTCACGCTCGGCGCGGCTCATCGGTTTGACATGCTCTTGCTTCCAGAGCGCGATACCGGTCAGCGCAAGACCAACGACCGCTGCCCCCTGCACCACCTTGATCAACCCCAGCGAGGTGAAGTCCGACAGCAACCAGCCGATCACCAGCGCCGACACGCCCATGCCCACCAGGAACATCACGTAAAGCAGTGCCACGACCCGGGGCCGCGTCTCGTCCGTGGCGCGGTCGGACGCCAGCGCAAGACCCGCCGTCTGCGTCATATGCAGACCAAGACCCGTCATCAGAAACGCCAAGGCCGCCAGAACTTCGCCAGCGAAAGGCACGTCATGCACCACATCGCCGCCCAGAACCAACAACGCGGACGGCATGATCGCCAGCCCGCCAAACTGCCACATGGCACCATACCAGAGGTAGGGAATACGCTTCCAGCCGATGGCGCTGCGGTGTGTGTCGGACCGAAAGCCCAGCATCGCCCGGAACGGGGCCACCAGAACTGGCAGTGCGATCATCACCGCGACGACGACCGCAGCCACGCTCAGCTCGACGATCATCACCCGGTTCAGCGTGCCCAGCAGCAGGACCGACGCCATGCCCACGGACACCTGAAACAACGCCAGCCGCAAGAGCTGACCAAGTGGCAGATCATCGCTGGCGGCATCGGCAAAAGGCAGCGCCCTCAGGGTGATGGCACGCAGGTTCATGGGCGCAACTCCAACGCTTGGCTAATGTAAAAACCCCTGTTCACGCGGCCCAGATCGGCCATTTCACCGATATCCGACAGGTGCCGCATCAGTTTCGACGGCGCATGCGGGATCATCACCGGCGACCGGTCCGCCCGCGGGAACACCTTGCCCGCAGTGAACATTGTCATCAATGCGACATTGCGCGGCGCGACGGTAAAGACCACTTGCCCCACCCGCATCGACAGACCCGACAGGGCGGCATGGATATCTTCTGCCGTATAGTAAATCAGGCTGTCCATCGCGATGACATGGTCAAAGCTGCCATGTTCTTCGGCCAACATATCACCCGCTGCAAACCGCACTTGCGACCGCAATTCAGCAGGCAGCCGGTCTTTGGCGATGCCGATCAGCGTGGGCGAGATATCGACCGCGACAACCTTTGCGCCGCGACGGGCAAGCTCGATGGTCATCTGCCCCGCGCCGCAGCCTGCGTCCAGAACGCTTGCGCCCGTCAGGTCGGACGGCAATGCGGCCAACAATTTGGCGCGCATCTCGTCGCGACCCGCGCGCACCGTCTGGCGAATGCGGCTGACCGGAGCGTCCGATGTCAGTGCCGCCCAAACCTTGGGTGCTGTGCGGTCGAAATACATTTCAACCCGTGCGCGTGTCGCGTCGTAGGACATCAATCAAATCCCAGAAGTTCAAAGATCTCGCGATCCGGAAGCGGTGCCGGCGCCATTTCTTCGGTGCCGCGATAGAGCAGCGATGCCAGACGCACATATTCGGCGCGCGCCATCACGATATCGTCGTCATCGGGCATCTCGAACAACGTCTTTTTCTTGAGCCGCGACCGGCGAATGGCGTCGATGTCGGGCATATGCGCGATCCGGTCGAAACCAACCGTCTTGCAATAGCGATCAACCTCGTCGGTATCCTTGGACCGGTTCGCCACGCAGCCAGCCAGACGCACTTTGTAATTGACCGATTTGGCCTGCACAGCGGCGATGATCCGGTTCATCGCGTAGATGCTGTCGAAATCATTGGCCGTCACGATCACGGCGCGGTCGGCATGCTGCAAGGGTGCTGCAAAGCCCCCGCACACCACATCGCCCAGCACGTCAAAGATCACCACATCGGTGTCTTCGAGCATGTGATGTTGCTTGAGCAATTTCACGGTCTGACCGACCACATAGCCACCACAACCGGTGCCCGCCGGGGGTCCGCCCGCCTCGACGCATTTCACGCCGCCATAGCCGGTGGCCACGAAATCTTCGGGCCGCAGTTCTTCGGCGTGGAAATCCACGTCCTTGAGGATGTCGATGACCGTGGGCTGCAACTGGCCTGTCAAGGTGAACGTGCTGTCGTGCTTGGGGTCGCAGCCAATCTGCAAGACCCGCTTGCCCAGCTTGGTGAACGCCGCCGACAGGTTGCTCGACGTGGTCGACTTGCCGATCCCGCCCTTGCCGTAAACCGCAAAGACCTTGGCCCCGTCAATCTTCATGGTGTCGTCCTGATGCACCTGGACAGAGCCTTCGCCGTCAGACCCTTTCAGGATCGGAGGCGATGCAAGACCGCGTGCTTTCAGACCGGCCTGTTCGCGTGCATTTGCACGGGCTGCGGGCGGGTGCTTGCTATCCAATGGGCTCATGTCGTCCTCCCTGCAGGGGCGCTTGCCCCTTTCGTTGTTCTTTCAATCTGCGAGGTCGTGTAGGAGCGGGTCATTCTGCGGCCACCCCTTCGACCCGGTCTTCCAAAGCGTCCGCTGCGGATTGCAGCGCCGCCAACGTTTCGGCGTCAGGTGTCCAATAGTTGCGATCATGCGCTTCGAGCAGGCGGTTCGCCATGCGGCTCGACGCCACCGGGTTCAGATCGGCAAGCCGCGTGCGCATCGCTTCGTCCAGCACGAACGTCTCGGAAATACGCTGGTAGACCCAGGGCTCGACCTTGCCCGTCGTGGCCGACCAGCCCATCGTGTTGGTCACTGTGCTTTCGATCTGGCGCACGCCCTCAGAGCCATGCTTGAGAAGACCCTCAAACCACTTGGGGTTCAGCGCGCGCGACCGTGTTTCCAGTGCGACCTGCTCGGACAGCGTGCGTACCTTGCCGACACCGCGCGTCTGGTCGCCGATAAAGACTGCCACATCCTCGCCTCCGCGCGCACGTTTGACCGCCCGCGAAATGCCCCCCAGCGTGTCAAAGTAATGATCCACCGTGGTCACGCCCAGTTCCACAGATTCGAGGTTCTGGTAGGCCAGATCGACATCCTTGAGCGTCTTCTGCAAAAGCGCGGCGTTAGCCTGCGCCTTGCCATCCACACCGTAGGCGAAACTCTTGCGCGCCTGATAGGCATCCGCCAGCTCGTCCTCGTCGCCAAAGGCCGAGGATTCCACCAGCTGGTTGACGTTCGATCCATAGGCCCCTTCGGCATTGGAAAAGACGCGCAACGACGCGGTTTCCATGTCGACACCCATTTCTTCTGCATATTGCAGCGCATGAGCGCGGATAAAGTTCATCTCGACCGGCTCATCGGCCTGCGCGGCCTTGAGCGCGGCCTCGGCCAGAAGACGCGTCTGCAAGGGCAGCAGATCGCGGAAGATGCCCGAGAGCGTCATGACCACGTCGATGCGCGGACGGCCCAGTTCCGCAAGCGGAATCAGATCAGCTCCGGACAGACGGCCAAAGGCATCGAACCGGGGCTTTGCCCCCATCAGCGCCAGAGCCTGCCCGATCGGGCCACCATCGCTCTTGATATTGTCTGAACCCCAAAGAACCAGCGCGATCGAATGTGGCAATTCACCGGCGGCATCCAGCAGCAATTGCGCCTGTTTGACCCCATTGCGGCAGGCAAATTCGGTGGGCATGCGGAACGGGTCGAATGCATGGATATTGCGACCCGTGGGCAGCACATCGGCGTTGCGGATCAGGTCACCACCCGGCACCGGCGAGGTAAAGCCTCCCGCCAGCGCATGCATCAGTCCGGGTATTTCGCTGTCATGCTTAAGGTGCCCATCGGCCCGGGCGCGGGCCTCGGGCGATTGATCTGCCATCAGGTCCAGATAGACGGCGCGCGCTGCGTCATCCATCGGGCGGCCCAGAACGTGCAGACCTTCTGGGATCAACGCATCCTCGGCCTCAAGCAGCTTGATCCACAGAGTTTGCGGCGCTTGTCCACCCAGATCGACAGCCTCGGCCTGTTCGGCGATCAGCGTCTCGATCTCTTCGCAGGCCGCATCGTCTGCATCCATCCCGCGCCAACGTGTCAGCGAATCCTTGAGATCCGCCAGACCTTTGTAAAGACCGGCAGCAGCCAGAGGCGGTGTCAGATGCGTGACGGTCACAGCACCGGAGCGGCGCTTGGCCAGTGTCGCCTCGGACGGATTGTTGGAGGCATAGAGGTAGACGTTCGGCATCTCGCCGATCAGACGATCCGGCCAGTCGCGCGCCCCCAGACCCGCCTGCTTGCCCGGCATGAATTCCAGCGCGCCGTGCATGCCAAAGTGCAGCAGCACATCGGCGCGGTAGGTGTTGCGCAGCCACAGATAGAAGGTCACAAAGGCATGGGTCGGCGCAAATCCGCGCGCAAAGAGCAGACGCATCGGGTCGCCCTCATAGCCGAACGCGGGCTGCACACCGACAAAGACGTTGCCGAAATGATAGCCCAGAATGAACACGCCGCGGCCATCGGATTGTTGCTTGCCGGGGGCCGGGCCCCAGACGGCCTCGATGGCCTTCAGCGGGGGCGTGTTGGCAACGATATGATCGGCGCTGACATGATCGGCGACATTCGCTTCTTGACCGTATTGCGCGGAATTACCCTTGAGAACGGCTTCGCGCAGGGCATCGACGCTTTCGGGAACCTCGACGGTATAACCTTCGGCCTTCATGGCGTGCAGGGTGTTGAACAGGCTCTCGAACACGCTCAGATAAGCGGCCGTGCCCACGGCACCTGCATTGGGCGGAAAGCCAAACAGCACAACGCCGACCTTTTTCTCGGCCAATGTCTTTTTGCGCAGCGTGGCCATACGCAGGGTCTTTTCGGCCAGGCTTTCGATCCGCTCGAGACAGGGTGCCATCGCCTTGGAGGTCGAGGCGCAGGGGCACATATGCTGGCAACCGTTGCAGCCATCGGGACCGTGGCGACCGCCAAAGACCGTAGGGCATGTCGCACCATCCAGTTCGGGAAGCGCGATCAGCATTGTGGTCTCGATCGGGCCAAGGCCCTGCGCGCTGTCCGCCCATTGGCCCAGCGTCTGAAACTCAAGCGGATGGGCCGCGATATAGGGCAGGTCGAGCCCTTCGAGCACCTCGAGTGCGGCGGCATTGTCGTTATAGGCAGGTCCGCCTACAAGACTGAATCCCGTCAGTGACACCATCGCGTCGATATGCGTGCCGGTCTCGTTACGGAAATAGCGGTTGATCGCCGGGCGTCCGTCAAGCCCACCGGCAAAGGCGGGGATGACGCGCAGGCCCTTTGATTCGAACGTGCGAATGACGGCATCGTAATGCGCGGTATCGGACGACAGCACATAAGACCGCATCATCAGCAGGCCGATGGTGGCCACGGTGTCCTTGGGCGCGGGCAGATCTGCGGCATCTTCGGTGATGCGACCGGGCACATCGGGGTGGTAAAGACCCACATCGGGGTATTCGAACGGCGTCGCCGCCTCACCACCCAGCCATTCCTTGCGGCTGGAATATTTGCCCAGAAGGTAGCGGACCATCGCTTCGATATTGTCGTCTGAGCCACCCAGCCAGTATTGCATGACCAGAAACCACGACCGCAGATCCTGCGCCTTGCCGGGGATCAGCTTGAGAATCTTGGGCAGCCGGCGCAGCTGTTTCATCTTGTTGGCGCCGCTCTCGGTCGAAGGCTTGGAGGAGCCGCGCAGCCGCTTCATCAGCTTCATCATCGACGATTGCGGGGCCGACATATCAAGGCTGCCCAGCTTGGTCAGCTTGATGATTTCGGCATCGGCGATCACGCCGATCATACCGTCGACCTTGTCACGCACGGCGCGCAGGTCATCCACGATCGGTCTCACATGCTCTTCCAGGAAAAGCAGGTTGGCGACAACCATATCGGCACCCGCGATGGCCGCACGAGCCTGCATCAGCGATGTGGGGTTCTCACCCCATTCGGCTGCGGCGTGAACCGTGACGTTCAGACCCGGAAAATCACCGATCAGGCGTTCGCCTGCCCGCTCGACCGGACCCGCAGCATGCGAATCCAAAGTCAGAATGACGATATTATAGGCGCGTGTTTCGCGATCCATGTTCAGTTCATCGAGCATAATGGGCCTTTGCTTCGTAAAGGGTATCCGCCGAAATCTCGTTGACGCCGCGTTCTGCGGCAAAGCTTTCGGTATTGCGGCGCGCTTTGCCCCGCACAAAGAACGGTATTTTTTTCAGTTCTCGTTCGGCATCCGACAACCAAATGGTTTCGCCGGTTGCCGCGATGGGTTCGGGAATGGATGCAGGCGTCGGATCTTCCTTGCGGGCGACAGCGGCACCGCCATGGTGGCTGGCGCCTGCGTCGTCGTGAAATTCGAAATCGTCTCGGAACATGTGCAGAAGGTGCTCTTCCAGCCCCATGACCAGCGGATGAACCCATGTGTCGAAGATCACATTGGCACCCTCGAACCCCATCTGGGGAGAATACCGCGCGGGGAAGTCCTGAACGTGCACGGGCGCGGAGATCACGGCGCAGGGAATGCCCAGACGCTTGCCGATGTGACGCTCCATCTGGGTGCCGAGGATCATTTCGGGCGCAAGCGCCTCGATGGCGGCCTCAACCTCGAGATAATCGTCGGTGATCAGGGCATCCAGGCCGAATTCCTTGGCAAGGCTGCGGATGTCGCGGGCCATTTCGCGGTTGTAGCACCCTAAGCCCACGACCTCGAAACCCATCTCATCCCGCGCGATCCGTGCGGCGGCGCGAACGTGCGTGCCGTCGCCAAAGAGGAATACGCGCTTGCCGGTCAGATAGGTGCTGTCGACCGATGCGGAATACCACGGAAACCGCAGGCGGCTCTCGTCGATCTTTGGTGTCAGGCCGGTGAGCGCGGCGACCTCGGCGATGAAATCGCGAGTGGCACCGACGCCGATGGGAACGACCTTGGTATAAGGCAGATCCAACTCACGCTCCATCCAGCGGCAGGCGGCTTCGCTTGTTTCGGGATACATCAGCACGTTGAAATGTGCGGCCCCCAGCCGGGTGATGTCCTCGGGGCAGGACGTCATGGGCGCGGTCACGTTGACGTCTACCCCCATGTCGGACAGCAGCCCGGTCAGCTCTTCGATATCGTCGCGGTGGCGAAAACCCAGCGCGGTGGGGCCGATGAGGTTGCAGGTGATCCGCTCTGTCCGCTCGACAGGGCGGGCCAGCGCACGGACGATCTGAAAGAACGTCTCGTCGGCACCGTAGTTTTCCTTGCGCTGATACGACGGCAGATCAAGCGCGATGACCGGCACGGGGATGCCCATGGTTTCGGCCATGCCACCGGGGTCGTCCTGAATGAGTTCCGCCGTGCAGGAGGCGCCGACGATCATCGCCTGCGGCTGAAAGCGGTCATAGGCATTCTGGCAGGCGGTCTTGAAGAGATTGGCGGTGTCAGCCCCCAGATCGCGGGCCTGAAATGTAGTGTAAGTGACGGGCGGGCGATGGTTGCGCCGCTCGATCATCGTGAACAGCAGGTCTGCATAGGTATCGCCCTGCGGCGCGTGCAGCACGTAATGCAGGCCGGTCATGCCTGTGGCGACGCGCATCGCGCCGACATGGGGCGGGCCCTCGTATGTCCAGACGGTCAGCTTCATTCCGCAGCCTCCAGCCGAAGAACGTCCCGGCGACGAAGCGGGCGCGAAAAGAGCCCGGCAAGATCGCCTGCCTGCTCGTAGAAATGCACCGGTGTGAAAACCAGCTCGATGGCCCATTTGGTCGTCAGACCTTCGGCCTCGAGCGGATTGGCCAAACCCAGACCGCAAACCGTCAGATCGGGCTGTGCGGCGCGGGCGCGGGCCAATTGCAGATCGACGTCCTGACCCTCGGCCAGCACCGGACCTTCGGGGATCAGATCAAGGTCGGGATCGACGATGGCCTTGTGAATGAACGGCGCGCCGATTTCGATGGCGTCCATGCCGCATTCGCGGATCAGGAACCGGGCCAGCGGAATTTCCAGCTGGCTGTCGGGAAAGAAGAAGACAGACTTGCCGCGCAGCGCCTCGGATGCCTGCGCCACGGCCTTGCGCGCACGGGCGCGCGGCGCTGCGGTGACCTGCCCGAAAAGCTCGGGCGATACGTCATATTCCTGCGCAATGGCCTGCAACCAGAGGGTTGTGCCCTCTTCGCCAAACGGGAAGGGTGCTGCGATATGCCGTGCACCCCGACGGATCAACGCGGCATGCGTGTCGCCCAAAAACGGCTGAAGCAGAGCAAAGCGGGTATTTTCGCCCACACCGTATTGATCCGCAGCGCGGTGCGCAGGCAGCACGCGGACGGGGCCGATGCCCATCGCCTCGAGCAGACCGACCGCCTGTTCCTCGACCACATCGGGCAGCGCACCGACCAGCATCAGCTGATCTTCGTCGCTGGCGGACAATGCGGGCACCATCGCGGCAAGACAGGCGTCTTCGCCCTGGGTGAATGTCGTCTCGATGCCAGAACCGGAATAGTTCAGCACCCGGACGTTGGGGGCATGTTTCACGCTCATCCGCTCGGCCGCGCGGGCGAGGTCGAGCTTGATCACTTCGGAGGGGCAGGAGCCGACAAGGAACAATTGGCGGATATCCGGGCGACGCGCGAGCAGCTGCGTGACCACGCGGTCCAGTTCTTCCTGCGCGTCGGCCAGACCGGCCAGATCGGTTTCCTCGAGAATCGCGGTGGCGAATCGGGGCTCAGCAAAGATCATCACGCCGGCGGCGGATTGCAGAAGATGCGCGCATGTGCGGCTGCCCACGACCAGAAAGAACGCGTCCTGCATCTTGCGGTGCAGCCAGATGATGCCGGTCAGACCGCAGAAAACCTCGTGCTGGCCGCGCTGTTTGAGAACAGGTGTGTCCCGGCAACCGATGGCAGGGGGTGGGGCGAAGTTATGGGTCATGCCGATGCCCCCAGACGCGCCTGACGCAGCTTCAGGATGAACTGACCCGCGTTGATAACATAGGCGACGTAAGCCGCCAGCGCGAGCCACATCTGCCCTTCGGACCCCAGTGCGCCGGCAATCAAAGCCCAGACATAGGCCAGATGCAGCGCGATCACGAGAAAGCTGAACACGTCTTCCCAGAAGAACGCGGGCGCGAACAGGTATTGCCCAAAGACGACCTTTTCCCAGATTGCGCCTGTTACCATGATGGTGAGCAGCAGGAACGTCTTGATCAGAATCGACCAGGTCGCGGCCTCATAGCCCAGACCGGTCGCAAGATACCGCAACACCAGAACCAGGGACACGACAAAGACCAGAAACTGGATCGGGGCAAGAATCCCCTGAATCGGCGTCCAGATCGTGGTGTCACGGCGCACGCGCTCTTCGGCGGTATAGAGCGGCTGATGCGTGGAGCTTGTGAGTGTCGGTTTCTTCATGAGGCGATTCCATCGTTCGTGTTGGTAAACTTTAGCAACGGCCCGGCAAATGTGTCAACTCAAACTTACAGTCCTACCGTCGGAAAATGTAAATGCGCCCCGGTGAGGCGATTTTCAAAAACCGCCTTTAATTGCTGGGTTTTTGCTGCCATAAGCAGCGATCAACAAGTTGTGTGGTTCAATACTGTCAAATATCTTTGACATCTGCGCCCCCATGACAGACACTAATTTGGCTTCGCCCGACAAACCGGAATAAAGACAAACCAGCGGGTTGTTAGGGAGCAGGCAGTCAAGCGAGGAAACATGAACAAGTACACGGGTATCCAGAGAGATGTGGGACACCGCGTCGTTCTTAATCAAGCCAACGAAGAGCAAGTCTGCCCTCTTGCAGCGACGGTCATATCGCTTTTGAACGACCGGTCCGACAAGGCGACCCGCAATGTGGGTCCCGAAATCGTGGAACGTGTCGCGCTTGCCATGGTAAGGGACGACGGCGATGTCGTCGACACGGTCCTCTCTGCGCTGTTGCACGAACGGCTGACGGCGACACAGATCATCGGCGAGTGTATCCCGCAGGCCGTACGGCGGCTGGGGTCGCTTTGGTTCGAGGATCGGCTCAGCTTTGCCGAGGTGACAATTGGCAGCGCCCGGTTGCAGGGTCTGCTGGGGAGTTTTTCACCTGACTGGACGGATTGGAACCTGCGCGCACCGTTGCCGCCCGATGTGGTGCTGATAATTCCCGAAAACGACGATCACACGGTAGGATTGCATGTCGCCGCGACTCAGTTGCGGCGCGCAGGCGCGTCGGTTCGGCTGCTTTTCGCGCCGACCGCCGGTCAAACGGTCCAGGCCTTGCGCAATGATCCGACAAACGTGCTCATGATTTCGTCATCCCGGCTCCAGGATCTTGCCAAGCTGGCGGATTTCGTGAGCCATATCCGTCGCAATCTGGACCCGGTGCCACCTGTCGCCATCGGGGGTGTTGTGGTGAATCTGGCAGACGATATTGCAGACCAGACCGGTGCAGACCTCGCGACAGACGATGTGCTTGCCGCGCTCGCACTGGGATGCGTGACCGAAAGTTCGGGCGGCTATGCCGGCCACGGGCCGCCCCAGCATTATGCGATCGGTGCGGACGTTGAAATAGCATCCGGGCGGAACGGATGAACATGAGCGGAACCAAATACTGGAGCAGCGGGTCCATTCCGCTGATCGAGCCCGAATTTCTGTCGAGCATCATATCAGCGGCCTCCGATATCGCCCTGGTCGTCTCGGCTAACGGGATCATCCGCTCGGTTTTGGTGAACAGCAGCGATGCCTCCTACGGGAAACTGGATCATTGGGAAGGGCGTCCGATTGTCGATTTCCTGACGGTCGAATCGGTTCCCAAAATGGCGAGAGCGCTGGAAGATTTCCGCAAAGGCGGGGTCCCCGTGCGTGCGATCGAGCTGACCCATTCCGACAATGCGGTCTGGGAATTTCCGATTCGCTATACGTTTCACGCGCTCAGCCATGAAAACGCGATGCTGATGCTGGGCCGTGACCTGCGACAAATTGCCGAGACCCAGCAGCAGCTGGTCCGCGCGCAAATGTCGCTGGAGCAGGGCTATGAGGCGCGGCGCGAATTCGACGCCCGCTATCGGTTGCTGTTGCGGTCCGTGTCGGATGCCATCATATTCGTTTCGGTGGCCGATGGCCGGATTCGCGATCTGAACGAACCCGCCGCCGCCATCCTGGGCGGCACGCGCGAAGAAATGGTCAATGTCCCGCTCAGTCAGGAGTTTCGGGACCGCCGGCGCGAAGAGCTGGTCGAAAGCCTGATCAATTCGGCGATGTCTGATTCTGCCACCGGCGTCGTCTTGCAGACGCGGCGCGGTCGCCAGCAGATTTCGATCGTCCCACAGGTCTTTCGCGCCTCGGGCGAACGCATTCTGATCTGCCGGCTGCTGAGTGATTCCGACACGCGCGCCGTGGCCAATGTGCTGGACGCCAATCTGATGGCGCTCTTTGAGCGAGGCAGCGACGCTGTCGTCTTCACGTCCATCAACGGGATCATAACCGCTTGTAACGACAGCTTTCTCGATTTGGTGAACTCGGCGCATACGTCCGACGTCAAAGGTCGCAACATGGCCGATTATCTGGCGCGCGGGCAGATCGACATGGGTGTAGTGACTGACAACGCGCGCCGATCGGGCACGATGCGGATCTATTCGACCAAGATACAGAACGATCTGGGTGGGCTGAATCCTGTCGAAATGTCGGTGGCCTATCTGAACGAACGCACCGATCCGGAACTGGGGTTTGTCATCCGCGATGCCAGCCGGGTCGATGCCCTGCGCAAGCCCAATAACGATGGCAACGAGGATTCCAACCGCAGCGTGATGGAGCTTGTCGGCTCTGCCACGCTCAAAGAGATCGTCGCCGACACCACCGACGTGGTCGAAAAGATGTGCATCGAAACCGCCGTCAGCCTGACCCGCAACAATCGCGTCGCCGCAGCCGAGATGCTGGGCCTGTCGCGCCAGTCACTCTACGTCAAGTTGCGAAAATACGGACTTTTGTCCAAGAACGCCGATACTTCGGAGTGAGTTTGCGCTTGCGTCGACTCAAACTGTCGTGTTTGATTGACACATGACTGTCAATGATACCTTACACTCTCGCACCCTGCCCGAACCAGCCGCCCTGTTGCGGCTGATCAAGCCTGTCACGTGGTTTCCGCCGATGTGGGCCTATATGTGCGGCATTGTCGCTTCGGGTGCTGCGCTGTCGGGAAACTGGGGTCTGGTGATTCTGGGTGTGATTCTGGCCGGTCCGGTTGTCTGCGGCATGTCGCAGGCCGCCAACGATTGGTGCGACCGCCATGTCGACGCCATCAACGAACCTGACCGCCCGATTCCGTCGGGGCGTATTCCCGGACGTTGGGGCCTGTGGGTCGCGCTGGCCATGTCGGTGCTGGCGCTCGCGCTGGGTGCGATGCTGGGTCCATGGGGGTTTGGTGCGACGGTGCTGGGTGTGCTCGCCGCATGGGCCTATTCGGCCGAACCGATCCGGCTCAAAAAGTCGGGCTGGTGGGGTCCGGGACTTGTCGGTCTCAGCTATGAGACATTGCCTTGGCTGACCGGCGTCGTGGTGCTGTCGGCAGGTGCACCGTCATGGCCCGTGGTCATCATTGCAGTGCTTTACGGTATCGGCGCGCATGGCATCATGACACTCAATGATTTCAAGGCGCTGGAGGGTGACGCCAAGATGGGTGTGAACTCTCTGCCCGTTACGCTTGGCCCCGAACGCGCGGCACAGGTCGCCTGTATCGTGATGCTGGTGCCGCAGATCATCGTTATTCTCGCGCTGGCCTCGTGGGGTCAGCAATATCACGCGGCGGCGGTCATGGCGCTGGGGCTCGGTCAGCTTTGGGCGATGTCCGTGATGATGCGCGACCCCAAGGCCAAGGCCCCCTGGTATAATGGCACCGGCGTTCTCATGTATATCACCGGCATGATGGTGTCGGCCTTTGCCCTGCGCAATGTGGGGGTCTGGCCGTGACCCTGTCGTGGTTCAATATACTGCGCCTTGGTCTGGTGCAGATGGCATTCGGTGCCGTCGTCGTCCTGACGACGGCCACGATGAACCGGGTGATGGTGGTCGAGCTTGCGCTGCCGGCGATCCTGCCCGGGCTTTTGGTCTCGATCTATTATGGCACGCAGTTCATGCGCCCCCGGTTCGGTCATGGCGCCGATCAGGGTGGCAAACGCACGCCCTGGATCATTGGTGGTGTCGCGCTGCTGGGTCTTGGCGCGATCTGTGCCTCAATCTCGGTTGGCCTGATGGGACGCAGCCCCTCCTTGGGTATTGCCGCGTCGGTGCCATCCTTCCTGCTCATCGGCCTGGGCATTGGTGCCGGTGCCACGAACCTGCTGGCCTTGCTCGCTGCCCGTGTCGCGCCTGAACGGCAGGCGGCGGCGGGATCGGCCGTGTGGATCATGATGATCTTTGGCCTTGCCCTAACGGGTATCACCGCCGGTATCCTGCTGGATCCCTATACGCCGCTGCGGCTGGTCGTGGTCACGGCGGGTGTCTCTGGCATCGCGCTGCTTTTGTCGATCATCGGCATCTGGGGGCAGGAGCGGCACGCGGTCGCACCCAAACCAAAGCGCAGTCTGACATTCAGCCAGGTCGCCTCAGAGTTGTGGTCGGATCGCAAGGTCCGCGTGTTCACCGTGTTCGTCTTTGCCTCGATGCTGGCCTATAACCTGCAAGACCTGATCCTTGAGCCGTTTGCCGGTCATGTGTTCGGCATGACAGTGGGAGAAAGCACGCAGCTGGGCGGGCTGCATCACGCCGGTGCGCTGGCGGGCATGGTGCTTGTCCTGATCTCGGGCACACTGCTGGCACGTTGGGTGATTGTCCCGATCCGGGTCTGGATCGTTGGCGGTTGTCTGCTTTCGGGCGTGTCGCTCATGGGGCTGGCGTATGGCGGTCTGCATGCCACCACGTGGCCGATTGCCCCCAACGTCTTTATGCTCGGGCTGGCCAACGGGGCCTTTGCCGTGGCTGCCATCGGCGCGATGATGGATATTTCGCGCGACGGATCCGAGGCGCGCGAAGGTGCGCGGATGGGTCTGTTCGGTGCGGCTCAGGCGATTGCCTTTGGTCTGGGGTCCTTCCTCGGGACCGCTGCCGCCGACATCATGCGCTATGTGATGAACTCCGACGCTGCCGGATACGGCGCCGTCTTTGCTTTTGAGGGGGTGGTCTTCGTACTTGCCGCCCTTCTCGCCCTTCGGTTGGGCACATCCGCCCATCGCTCCCCCGTCATGGTGCCAGGAGAATGACCATGTTTGATGTAGTTGTCGTTGGTGGAGGCCCCTCGGGGACGACTGCCGCAGAAGATCTGGCCCGTTCGGGTCACAAGGTTGCCATGATCGACCGCGATGGTCGGATCAAACCCTGCGGCGGCGCGATCCCGCCTCGTCTGATGCAGGATTTCCATATCACCGAAGACCAGCTGGTCGCCAAGGTGAACACCGCGCGGATGATTTCGCCCAGCGGACGGCACGTGGACATCCCGATCGAGAACGGCTTTGTCGGCATGGTCGACCGCAAGGATTTCGACCCCTTTTTGCGGGCCCGTGCGATTGCCGCCGGCGCCGAAGGCTTTACCGGGACATTCATCCGGATCGAGCGCGAAGGCAAAAAGCGCTTTGTCCTTTACCGCGACAAGGAAAGCGGCGAAGAGCGCAAATTGCAGACCCGTCTGATCATCGGTGCCGATGGCGCACGCTCCAAAGTGGCGCGGCAACACGTGCCCGGCGGTGACAAGATCCCCTATGTTCTGGCCTATCACGAAATCATCGAGGCTCCGGCAGCGACGGAAACCTATGATCCGCTGCGTTGCGATGTGATCTATGATGGCGCGATCAGCCCGGATTTCTACGGCTGGGTCTTTCCGCATGGCACCACCACCAGCGTCGGCATGGGCACCATCGTTCCCGATGTCGATCTGAAAAAGGCCACGGCCGATCTGCGGGCCGCGGCAGGCCTGACCGATTGCAAGACGCTGCGCCACGAAGGCGCGCCGATCCCGCTCAAACCGCTGCGGTTCTGGGACAATGCCAACGATGTGGTGCTGGCCGGGGATGCGGCTGGCGTCGTGGCGCCCTCGTCTGGCGAAGGCATCTATTACGCGATGGTCGGGGGCCGCGTGGCTGCCACCGCCGCTGCCGCAACCTTGGCCTCGGGTCGGATCACCGATCTGGCGCTGGCCCGCAAACTCTTCATGCGCGAACACAAGCAGGTCTTCAAGGTGCTGGGCGCGATGCAGAACGCCTATTACCGGTCGGATTCACGACGCGAACGGTTCGTGTCGCTGTGTCACGATGTCGACGTTCAAAAGCTGACGTTCGAGGCCTATATGAACAAGAAGCTGGTCAAGGCCCGGCCGATGGCGCATATCAAGATCGGGTTCAAGAACCTGAGCCATCTGACGGGGCTTGTGTCGGAGACACATGTCTAAAGATTGTGTCGGAGACGCATATATAAACCGTGTCGGAGACGCATATATAAACCGCGTGGGAGACGCATATATAGATCGTGTCGGAGACGCATGTCTGATGGATTACATATCGGAAACGCACATATGACGATGATCCCCGCCTGGGTCGACGGAACGCTGACACCGGTCGAAAAGCTCGATGCCCATGTTCGCGGGCTCAGGCACAAGGCCGTTTCGGTGTTCGTGACCCGCGGGGATCGCGTCTTGCTCCAGCAGCGGGCGTTGGGCAAATACCATACGCCCGGGCTTTGGGCGAACACCTGCTGCACGCATCCTTTGTGGGATGAGCCATCAGATATTTGTGCCCTTAGGAGGCTGGAGGACGAGTTGGGGATTACCGGCGTGTCACCTGTGTTCCGCGATACGGTGGAATACCGCGCGGATGTGGGCGGCGGCCTGACCGAGCACGAGGTGGTCGACATCTTCCATGCCGAAGCCTCCGACCACCTGCGCGTGGTGCCCAACCCGGACGAAGTCATGGCCGTCGACTGGCTGCGCATGTCCGATCTGATGCTGCGCGTCGCGCAAGAGCCGGAACGGTTTACGCCCTGGCTTCGAATTTATCTGGAAAAGCACGTGGACGTGATCTTTCCGGAATCGCTGATTCACTGATCGACGGCAACGTTCGCCGAAAGCCGAACGCTTATCCGGCGGCTTTCGACCTCGATATCAGGCTGCGGCGCTTTGCGTCTAACCAGCGCCCAGATGAACGATCTTTTGCTCGATGCCCAATGCTGCACGCACGGTCTGTGCGATATCGTGCCGCGTCATACCCGCATCTGCATACATCGCATCGGGTGACGCGTGGTCGATGAACCGGTCGGGCAGGGTCATCGTGCGGATACACAACCCTGTATCGAACGCGCCTTTTGCTGCCAGCGCGTGCAGCACCATCGCGCCGAACCCGCCTTGCGCGCCTTGCTCGACAGTCAGCAGCATCTTGTGGTTCCGCGCCAGCTGCATGACCAGATCCATGTCCAGCGGTTTGGCAAAGCGGGCATCGGCAAGAGTGACGCTCAACCCGTTTTCGGACAGCAGACGCGACGCCGCGCGGGCCTCTTCGAGATGCGCGCCGAAGGACAGGATGGCGACGTCGCTCCCTTCCTCGATCACACGGCCCTTGCCGATTTGCAGGGCCTCGCCGCGCTCTGGCAGCGCGACACCGGTGCCCGAGCCACGCGGATAGCGAAAGGCGATGGGGCCCGCGTCATGCCCGACGGCGGTCGCCACCATATGCATCAGCTCGGCCTCATCCGCCGCAGCCATGACGGTAAAGCCCGGAAGGTTGCTCAGATAGGCGACGTCGAACGCACCGGCATGGGTGGCCCCGTCAGCCCCGACAAGACCGGCGCGGTCGATGGCAAAGCGGACAGGCAGACCCTGAAGCGCCACGTCATGCACCACCTGATCATAGCCGCGTTGCAGGAACGTCGAATAGATCGCGCAGAAGGGTTTCAGACCGGACGCGGCCATGCCAGCGGCAAAGGTCACACCGTGCTGCTCGGCAATACCCACGTCAAAGGCGCGGGCCGGAAAGCGTTCGGTAAAGATGTCGACACCCGTTCCCGATGGCATCGCGGCCGTCACGACCACGATGGCCGGGTCGCGCGACGCCTCGTCGGTCAGCGCCTTGCCAAAGACCGACGTAAAGCTGGGCGCGTTCGGTTTCGATTTCGCCTGCGCGCCGGTGGAAACGTCGAATTTGGCGACGCCGTGGTATTTGTCGGAGCTGCTTTCGGCGGGGGCATAGCCCTTGCCCTTCACGGTGCAGCAATGGATCAGCACAGGACCGGTGGCGCGGGCACGTGCTGCGCGCAACACCGGCAGCAGCTGCGTCATGTCGTGGCCATCTATCGGCCCGATATATTCGAACCCCAGCTCTTCGAACAAGGTGCCGGAACCGCCGAGGCCCGTTACCATCTGGCGCGCTCGCTTGGCGCTTTCGCGCATGGGTGCGGGCAAGGCGGCCTCGAATCCTTCGGCCAGCGATTTCATCCTGGACAGCGGCTCGTTGGCATACATCCGGCTGAGGTATGAGGACATGGCACCGACAGGGCGTGCGATGCTCATCTCGTTGTCGTTGAGGATAACGAACAGCCGGCGGCCTTCGTGGCCTGCGTTGTTCATCGCCTCATAGGCCATGCCGGCGCTGATCGACCCGTCGCCGATCACGGCGATGGCGTCGCCCGTGGGCATGCCCAAATCGCGACCTTCGGTGAACCCGAGAGCCGCAGAAATCGAGGTGCTGGAATGGGCCGCGCCAAAGGGATCGAAGGGCGATTCAGATCGCTTGGTAAAGCCCGAAAGCCCGCCTTCCTGACGCAGCGTGCGGATGCGGTCGCGGCGGCCCGTGAGAATTTTGTGCGGATAACATTGATGACCCACGTCCCAGACCAGCTTGTCCACCGGGGTGTTGAAGACCGCGTGAATTGCCACGCTCAGCTCTACGACACCCAAAGACGATCCAAGGTGCCCGCCGGTTTCCGACACGGTCGAGATGACCTCGGCGCGCAGCTCGTCGGCCAGGGCGGCAAGATCGGCATCGGGCAGGTGGCGCAGATCCACAGGGCTTGCGACGTTGTCAAGAAGGGGGGTCTGGGGGCGCATGGACATCTCCTGGCGTCAGGTTTCCGGGGCGATGGGTTTTCCGGGTGGCGGTCGTGACACGTCCCCGATGGCAGTCAGGGCGGATTGATGTCCGATGCCTGGCGAAACGTGCCGCCAGACATCGGGTTTCCTGTCGCCAACAGGAAGGGAACCGGGGTTACCCCCGACATCCTGCCCCCGGAAAAGGACGGAATTGGGCGAGCGGGGGGGGCCGGTGAAAGCCCCCGGTCATCAGTCGTAGAACGGACCGTCGGTGCTGGCCAGTTCGGGCCAGTTCGAGATCATATTCGTGCCTTGTAGCGGCTGCTGATAGCCCTTGTGGCAGGTCTTGCAAGCCGCCTTGGGCGCATCCGCAAAGACCGGGCCCAGACGTTCGGGCGGATAGACATCCTCAAGCGGGACAAGCCAGTCGTTGTTGAGTTCCTGAACCATCGAGATACCCAGCATCGCGGTATTCCACTGCGGTGTGGCCTGCTCCGTGTCGTAGAACGCGCGGGAGTTGTGGCAGAAGACACAATTCACGCCCAGCGAATTGGACATGTAGTTCATCAGCGAGAATGTCCGCTCGGTATCCTGCCAGGTCGGATAGCCCTCTTCGGAGGGATAGGCCGCCACATGGGCTTCCAGATCGTGCACACCGATCCGACCGTAGTCGAGCAGATAGACCTCGAGCGCATCGGACGGCAATGACGTGAACTGGCTTTGCACCGTCACACGGTTCTGGTTGGAGGACCAGCCTTCGGTCCCTTCGGTGACCGGACCCAATCGGAACCAGATCTCGGAGGGGACAGGCTCACCGCGGTGACAGGTGTAACAGGTGACACCGACCACGCCGTTCGCGTTGACGTGACCCGCCCAGTTTTCGTTGATCGACTGGGTCATCTGGATCATCTGATAGGCGACGGTGTTCTGATAATCCGCCGCATCGTCAGTCAAGAGACCAGGAATACCCGTCCAGGACTGCATCGCCGCGACCAGCCGATCGTAGTTGGCTACCGTCAGGTCGGCCAGCAGAGGGTCGATATTATCGTAGAACTGCCCTGCCGTGGCGTCGCCCGGTTGCGGCAAGATCGGTTCGGAGGTAATGATCTTCGCGATATCCGGATCGGGCGTCAGCCGGTCCCGGTCGAATTCGGGCACCGACATGCCCGTGCCGCGGGGGCCGGTTTGCTGGCTGTCGGTCGCAAGGGGTTGCCCCCAGGTGACCAGCAGTGCCGCGACCGCGACCGCCCCACCCAGGGTCCCCACCAGAATGGCGGGGCCGTAGATGTCTTTGGGATTGTCGGAATTCCATTTGGTGAACCATTGCGGAAGCATTATTCGCTCCTCCCGATAAAGCCTTCGTAGGTGCCATAGGCGCCGTAGCCATACGATCCGTCATACATGGGCGCAAAGTTGTGTTCCTGTGCCCAGATGAACCAGTTGTCGACAACCGTTCCAGTCAGCAGGATCCCTATGCCGCCCGTGATTGGCGTGAGGACTGCGAACCACCAGGCCCAGCGGTGAATACCCTCCATCGTCGCGTTGAAGCCCATGGTCCAGCGCCAGAAGAGGGCTGCACGCTCGGAAGCCGTGCCGCGGTCGGCGATCTGCTCGAGTTCGCGGTCGCCGCCGTAGCGGGTGACAGCCAGGATGGTGCCGCCGTGCATCGCAAAGAGCAGGACAGAGCCATAAAGGAACACGATTGAAAGACAGTGGAAGGGGTTGTAGTAGAGGTTGCCATAGCGGATCGAAAACGCCGTGGTCCAGTCGAGGTGCGGGAAGATACCGTAAGGCACCGCCTCGGACCATGATCCCATCAGGATCGGGCGGAACAGACCCAGCACGAGAACCAGCCAAAGCAGCGCTGCAAAAGCCCAGGCGACGTGCTTGCCCATCTTGTGCTGCTGCGCCAGTTGATACGTCCTCAGCCACCAGGTCACACAGCCAACAAGAAAGAACATGCCCGCGATGACAAAGGCTCCGCCATCGTTCAGCGGCGGAATGCTCAGTCCGTATTCCGGGCTGGGGGGCTCAAGCGCCAGCCAAAAGAGCTGACGGATGAATTCAGGGATCGACCAGCCGACCTGCGCCAGCATCGAAAATCCGACGATGTTGAACCAGATCATGAAGCATACGGCAGAGATGACACCGTAGAGGCCGAGATTGATCGGACCGACCTGCGCATTGCCAAAGAACCCGAGGAGTGTGGAGAAGAACGGCTTGCCGCCGCGTTGCTCCATCATTTCGCCGCTGTCGTCCATGCCCATTTCGGGAACACCCTGGACCTGCACTTGCGTAAATATGTTTTGATACTCAGCCATGATTACATTCCCACCTGCGAGCCCCAGATCGGCAGCTCGAGCCACCAGTTCCACCATTCCGGCCAGCCTTTGGTCCAGACCGGGCCGCTGATGATGATACAGACGGCGCTAAAGAAAACCGCGTTCAGCGCCAGCAGATACCCCACGCGGTGAATGCCAAGGGTGCCGACCGAGTAGCCGATGTAGTCGCGAAAGAAGGTGTCTTCGTGATCCGCAGTCTTCATCTCTTCGCCCTTTTCAGGGTTGGCTGCCGACAGGATCAGACCGCCATGCAACGCCAGTGCGATCGTCGTGGTGAAAAAGAGCGTCACCGCGATCATATGCGCCGGGTTGTAATGAAAGTGCAGATAGGCATATCCGGTGTTGCTCACCCAATCGAGGTGGCTGAAGATCCCGTAAGGAAATCCGTGCCCCCATGCGCCCATGAGCAGCGGGCGAAAGATCACCAGCGTGACATAGGCCAGAATGGCAACGCCGAAGCCGACGGGCACGTGATAGCCCATCCCGAGTTTGCGGCAAATCTCGACCTCGCGCAGCATCCAGCTCAGGAATGCGCCGGTCGCGCAGAATGTGATGATTTGCCAAAGGCCACCTTCGGCCAGCGGCGCCATGCCCAGACCATAGCTCAGGTCAGGCGGCGCGATATTGATAAGCCAGGGGTTGAATGTGCCTTGCATCGAGGCACCCCAGAAAATCAGGATCGTCCCCAAAAGGGCGAAAAAGGCAGTCGTGACCCCGAAAAAGCCCACGTAGAAAGGCCCGACCCAGAAGTCGAACAGATCACCGCCGATCAGCGTCCCACCGCGGACGCGGTATTTCTTCTCAAAACTGAGCATCGCCATGTGCTAGTCTCCGCGTTTGGCGGCCGTGCGGTAGCTGTCCGGGGGCCGTCTTGTGTGTCCCATGATTGGCTGCGGGCAAAAGATTCGGGCCCTCGCCCGCAGCGCCATTTGGTGTCTTCATGGTTCTGGCCGTCCTCATGGACGGGCAGATCACATGGCCGCTTTGGAAGCCGCCAGTTCAAACCAGTTGAAGTGCTCGGTGCTCAGCAGCACCAGGTGGATCATCGCCGCCAGCAGAAACAGGAACACGCCCTGCGCCACAAAGACACGACGGGGATCGAAGATGAGCCAGATTTTGTAAAACTTTGCCATTTTCTTTCCCTCTTAGAACCACGGACGCCAGATAAAGGTCGCAAGGTGTGCGACCACTGCAACCGCCGAGAACAGCCAAAGGCCACTCATGTAGACGGAATGCAGCTCCTGGGCTTGCTCGTCGGTAAGACCTGTGAATGACAGGTCAGAATTATCAGCCATGAACTTTCCTCCGGAAAACTATGCTGACGCCGCGCAACCCGCGCGACAGGGTCCGTTGGGGTTTCCCCCGCAGGGTCTTCCCACCCAATCAAGGGCGGTCAGGTCGGTTTTTCGGCGGTTCAGGCCGAAAAAATCAGGGGCGTGATCCGGTCAGCTTCGGCCCATGCGCGGGCAAGCGGCCCATGCAGGTTAAGCGTCTGACGCTGAAACACGTCGGCGATCCACGATACGGTAGCGAAGGGAATCGCCAGCACAAAGATGATGCCAAAATACAGATGGAACTCGGCACCACGCCGTGCGCTGTGGCGCTTGGGTGTGTCTGAGGTGAAATCCGTCATAGCGGTCCTCCTTGGGGGTTCGAAACGGATTGGACCGTTTCTATCACGACGCGTTCTGCGCCTTGTTTCAGGGCTGCCTGCTCTGCGGCATCACGCAGGGTCTTGGCGGCGGAAATTCTTGTCAGCACCGGGTGGCTGGCGACGATGCGGTCCAGCTCGGCCTGCGCGTCGGTATCCCAGGGGAAATCACGGCGCAGCGGGGTGAGCGTGGCATCGGTCTGATCCATCTCTGTGCCCAGCGGTAGGATGTGAAAGAGCGCATCGAAAAGCCCGTTGCACACCTCTTGCAGCACGTATGTCGCACCGCCATATCCCATCATGGGAGTTCCTGTGTGCCGCCGGATGGCAGCACCCGGAAAACTGGCGGGGATGAATGCCGGGCTGGGTCCGAACCCGCCCTTGAGCTCGGCGAGATACATCTTTTCGTTGATGCTCCCCATTACGATCAGCGGGCGTTTGGACGCCATCATCGCGCGAACCTCATCATTGTCGGTCTTTTTGCCGGCGGTGCGCGCCACGGCAAAGGCGCAGGGCAGGCCCAGATCACCTTCGAGGTAATTGCGGATGCCGCGGGCGTAGGTCTCGTTCGCCACAATCGCAAAGCTGGCGGTGGCAAAGAAATCCTGCGTGACCGAGCGCCACAGATCCCAGACCGGCTTGAGCGTCGAATGCTTTTCCTGCTGGATGAACGGTTCGGGGTCGAGCCCTGTCAATTCGCCCAGCTTGCGCAGGAACAGGGTGGTCGATTCCACACCGATGGGCGCTTGCAGATAGGGCTTGTTCAGACATTCGCACAGACCGCGACCAAACTCGCGATACATGCAGATATTGACGTCCGCATTCACCAGATTGCGCATTTCGGCCAGATGCGCCCCGAGCGGCATCACCATGTTGACCTCGGCACCGATGCCTTCGACCATGCGGCGAATTTCGGCCAGATCCGACGGCATGTTGAACGTGCCATACATCGGCCCCAGGATATTGACGCGGGGGGCGGCGCCCTCTTCACGCTTTTTCTCAGGCGGCATACGACCTTTGGTCATGCCGAATTCGGTAAAGATCCACGTCATGGCGCGGTCGGCGCATTGCCATTGATCTTCGTCGATGGTGCGCGGCAAAAAGCGCTGAATGTTGGTGCCTTGCGGGGTCACACCGCCGCCGATCATCTCGGCGATCGAACCGGTCACGACAACCGCAGGCAGCGCGGGGTCGAGCACTTTCCACGCCCGCTCCATCGCCTCTTCGGTGCCTTTCCCCATCTCGTCCTCGGCAAGACCGGTGACGACGATGGGCAATTCATGCGGCGGAAGCGCGTCGGTGTAGTGCAGAACGGATGTCACGGGCAGATTTTCGCAACCCACGGGGCCGTCGATAACCACCTGCAAACCTTTGACGGCGCAGAACGCATAGACTGCGCCCCAATATCCGCCTGCGCGGTCGTGGTCCTGGATCAGCATGTTAAGTTCTCCCAGGTTTTCCGGGGTGTGGACACGCGATGGTAGACAATCGCTGCCTCGCACCGTGTTGATTTATGTTGACAATTTGCCATCAGATCATCTGCTCCGCGGCCGCAGCGCGCTTTTGCTTGTCGAGCTTCTTTTGGTGCTGGGCGCGGAAATCAGGCCGCAGGTTGGGCGTGCCTTCCCAGACACCCGCAGTGTCTCCGGTGCCGACGCCCTCGAAGAACGCCTTCATGCCCTCCATACGCTCTTTTCCAGCGATGGCTGCGTTGATGACTTCCGCCAGCGAACCCGCTCCTGCGGGGCCCATCAAAGGACGCGCAGAGATCAGATTGGTGAAGTAGAGACCCGGCGTTGCGCGTTCCTTGGCCTTTTGCACGACGGGTGTCGTGCCGATGGCCAGATCGGGATTGATCGCCTCCATCGCGGAGCAATCGTCCTCGAGCGAGGCGCGGAACTTGACCTTCACGCCCCGGGCCTCGAGCCATGCGGCATCCTCTACCGACCACGCTGATTTTGCGCATGCCGTGCCGACGTAAGGAACGTCCGCGCCGCTTTCGATCAGCAGGCGTGCGACCAGCAGCTCTGAGCCTTCGTAGCCGCTCAGCGTGATGGTGCCTTTGATAGGCGCTGCACTCAGTGCGGCGTCGATGGCGGGGATAAATGCGTTCTGCGCGGCAGCGATCTGCGCGGCAGGGACATTATAGGCGTCGCCAATCGCGGCCAGCCAGGCGTGCGTGCCTTCACGGCCCACCGGGGCGGAGCCCACGATCTTGCGGCCAGCGGCCTCGAATTCGCGCACAGCGGCGGTATAGAACGGGTGGATCGCCGCGACGACACCGCAATCGAGCGCGGCATAAAGCTCGCGCCATTCACGGCAGGGCACGACAGGCCCGGCGGCCAGACCCATGGGGGCCAGCATAGCACCGATCATCATCGGATCAGCCGGGAACATCTCGCCCAGCAGTGCCACGGTCGGGCGATCGGATACGCCGCCAGCGGGCTTGGCCACGGGGCCTGCCTCGATCTCTTTGCGGGCGTATTTGAGCATGGCACCGGCCAGAACGTCTTTGGCCTCGGCGTGGGTCGGGATGCCGAAACCGGGCACGTCGATACCGACGATGCGCACGCCGTCGATCTCATCAGGAAGCAACCGCAAAGGCACGCCCGAGGCTGTCGGCACACACAGGTTCGTCACCACGATTGCGTCGAACTTGGCGGGGTCAGCCATTTCGTGAACGGATTCGCGAATGTCCTCGAACAGCTTGCCGGTCACCAAGGTCTCGGAATTGAACGGAACATAGCCGACAGACCGACGCGCGCCGTAGAAATGGCTTACGAACGTCAGACCGTAGACACAGCAGGCAGACCCGCTCAGAACGGTCGCCACGCGCTTCATGCGCAAACCGACGCGCAACGAGCCAAAGGCAGGGCACATGCTTTGGGGTTGGTCGTGCGGACCCTTGGGGTAATCGGCCGCATATCGGTCAAGAATTTCAGACTGGCCCGCATTGCGCGCCGCCTCTTCCATCTTTGCGCCGGAATGGCAGCCAAGTCCGTCAGCGGCGACCACAGGTGCTTTGGCACCTACATCATTTGCCGATCCGCGGATCACTTCTGCCTCGGCGGCGGCGTCATATGTCACTTCATCGCTCATGATGTCTCCGTCCGGCTGTATTCTTCGTTACCGCCCCTGCTTATATCACGCAAAAGGCGCATCAGTTGTTCGGGCTTCGCGGCCTCCAGCAACCTGCGGACATCCTGCGGAACGGGGTCAATGGGCTCATGCTTCATCGTAGACGACCTCCAGGCTTTCTCTTGGGGCCGCGAATTTACCGCGCATGTCCTTGTCGGTCGCGGGCACCAATTGGTAATCGCCGCCGGTATCCTTGCTGTCGAAGAGCGCCAGAAGACCGTCCTGATCCAGAGGTGAGGGCCGGATCGGCGGGGCCACGCCGACGTTGTCGCCCAGCTCGGCGAACAGGGAGCCCCATTCGCTCTCGGCGGTGCCGACGATCTGGTAATTCGCCGATTTCTTGCGCAAATCATCGTTCTGCGGGATCGAGGCGAGCACGGGGATCTTGACAGACTCGGCAAAGGCCTGTGCCTCGCCCGAACCATCGTCCTTGTTGATCACAAGACCCGCGACGCCGACGTTGCCACCCAGTTTGCGGAAATACTCGACCGCCGAACAGACGTTGTTGGCGACATAGAGCGATTGCAGATCGTTCGACGCGACCAGAATAACCTTTTGCGCCATGTCACGCGCGATGGGCAGGCCGAAACCGCCACACACCACGTCGCCCAGGAAATCGAGGAGGACATAGTCGAAGTCCCAATCGTGAAAGCCCAGTTTTTCCAGCAGCTCAAAGCCATGGATGATGCCACGACCACCGCAACCGCGGCCGACCTCGGGCCCACCAAGCTCCATTGCGAAGACGCCGCCACGTTTGAAGCAGACGTCGCCGATCTTGACCTCTTCGCCCGCCAGCTTCTTGCGGGTCGACGTCTCGATGATCGTCGGGCACGCCTTGCCGCCAAAGAGCAGCGAGGTGGTGTCGGATTTCGGATCACAGCCGATGAGCAAAACGCGCTTGCCCTGCTCGGCCATCATGTGGCTCAGGTTGGCCAGCGTGAACGATTTGCCGATGCCGCCTTTGCCATAGATCGCGATGATCTGAGTCTTTTTGGTCACTTCGGTCGGCAGCACATCTGCCAAATCCTCGTTCGCCTCGTCACGTAGACGCTGGTCAAAATCTTTGAGGTTGGGGACATCATCTTTCATGCGGCTTGGCTCCAGTTAAGAATCATTTTCAGGCAGGACGGGTCGTCAAACGCCGTCCGGTACGCGTCTTGTGCGTCCGATGCGGCGCGTTCATGCGTGATGAGACCATCAAGGCTGAGCGCACCGGTATCGATCAGATTGCGCACGGCGATCAGATCGTCGCGGACCCATTCAGCAGCGATGCGCAGCCGCGCCTCCTTCATGAAGGCGGGGGGAAAGGCAAAGCTCAGCGGCTCTGTGTAGAACCCTGCGAGCACGATCTCACCTCCGCGCGCGATGCGGGTGATCAGCTCGTTCAGCAGGCTTGCGTCGCCCGAAGCGTCGTAGATGCATTTGTAGTCGCGGCGCGTGTCGTCCTTGGGGTCGATAACGGGATAATCGGTGACGCCGTGGCGGGCCGGGTTCCGCTCCCACACCGTGGGCGCGGGGGCACCGGCGGCGACAGTGAGGCGCGCCAAAAGGCGGCCAAACGTGCCGTGACCCACGATCAGATCGGGCATCTTCTTGTCCAGACCGGCGACCGCATGACGGGCCGTCGCGGCCAGGGCCAGCAGCGCACCTTGCGCCTGCATCGCCGGATCCACACGCACGACCCGGCTTGGGGCCGAGATAAGATGGGCAGAAGCCGCGCCAAACAATCCAAATGCGCCGTCGTAGCAATTGGCACCCGGAACAAACACATGGTCGCCGACGGCAAAACCACTGCCCTGCCCGGCCTCGACCACTTCGCCCATGGCCTCGTATCCGGGGACGAGCGGATAGCCCATGCCAGGAAATGGGGGCATTTCACCGCTGTAAAAAAGCTTTTCGGTTCCAGTGGAAATTCCACTGAACCTGGTTTCCACGACAATGTCACCGTCTGCGGGCGCAGTCATCTTTACGCTCTCACGGGCAATCTGCCGGGGTCCTGACAAGAGTATCGCATCGGTCTGCATGTCGGTCCCTCCCTTTTGTTCGTTATTTCGCGTCAGTGTCTGGCACCTTGCGACTCTGTTTCTGACTGTCATTTTAGACTTACAAACATGAGTGTCAATAAAAATGGACAGTCTAATTCGAAAAGTGTCAGCCTAATCTGACGGCGCTCAACACGGATGTGACGAAGGGGCGCTGGCTGCGGTGTTGGCGGATGTTTTCAAAGCCTGCCTCGGCGCACAATTCAGCGATCCGCGCCGAAGACCGGACGGTGCCTGTGCCCATCGCCATGGTATAAAAGGCGAAATACACATCGCCTGCCCGCTCGGGCTTTTGGCCTCCCGACATCGGCTCGGACACGATCAGCCGGCCGCCGGTTGGAAGGGCCGCGTAGACCTTGGCCAGAAGGGCCCGCACGGTTTCGTCGCGGTGATCATAGAGCACCCGAATCAGCGATATGGCGTCGGCCCCCTCGGGCAACGGATCGTCGCGGAACGATCCGCCATGAACGTGGATCCGATTCTGCAAACCCATCTGCGCGACGCGGTGCTGCGCCGTCGCAGTGACCGACGGCAGATCGAACAGATCGACCTGCATGGCGGGATAAGCGGTAACGACCGCCTGACCAAAGGCCCCGAAACCACCTCCCACATCCATCAGCCGCGTCACGCCATTCAGAGAGATCGCCGCCAGCGTGTCCTGCGCGACCAATCCCTGGGATTGCGCCATAAGATCGGAATAGGTTTCGGTCACAGTCGAATCGACATCGCCGCGCTGACCAAAGACGTATGGCCAGAATTCGGACAATTGTGTCTGAGTCTCACCGCGCAAGACGGCCACGGGGTCGGAGAGATCGCGGTAGAGCACGTTGTGATGCAGGATCATCTGCTGCAATCCGGGCACGCCCAGCAAGGCAGCCCCCTTTTGCGCCAGTGAAAACCGTCCGTCGCGCAACCGCCGCAGCAGCGACATTGCCGCGCCTGCCTGCAACAAAAGAGCCATGCGATCGCAGGGAATGTCGGCCTTGTCCGCCAGAAGCTCCACACTTTGCGGCCCATCCAAAAGCGTTTGCAGGACGTCCAGTTCGACCAGCGCAAAAAGCGCTTGCGATTGCACAAAGCCTGCGACCAGATCAAATAGCGCGGCACCATCCTTGCGGGCGATCCGCCGAGCGACAGGAAACCGGCTGGCCCAGCGTTGAAACCCGGGCCGCGCGACAACGCGGTTGGCCCAGTTCCGCAGGCCCAGCGTCAGGCGATCAATTACCGAATTGCCCAGCGCGACCACCGCCATGACCTAGACCCGGCTTTGGACCGGCGTGACCACGGGGGTCAGACGCTCGGCCGTTTTACGGACCATTTCGGCCAGCATCGCCTCGCCCGCGCAATGCGGAATGGAGGCGATCGCCCCGCTGAGAATTGCCGTGAGTCGCGCAATCGCGCCATCGGCCCCCAGTTGGGTGACCGCATTGGGGCGACCGTGCAGATCGTCCTGACCCACGGGCTTGCCCAGCGTTTCGGAATCGTAAAGCGCGTCGCGCAAATCGTCCGCCACCTGAAACGCCTCGCCAATGCGGGCGCCCAGTTCGGTCCACGGCTCGGATTCCTGACCCGAAGCAACCCCGCCCATCTGCGTCGCCGCAACGAAAAGCGCGCCGGTCTTGGAGCGGTGATAGGCGCCAAGATCAATCTTGGCCTCTGATTCCCAACCCTGCCCGGCGCAGATGCCATGCGGCATCCCGGTCTGACGGGCGAGCAGCATCAGCAATTGCGCCGCGCGTTCGGGGTGCTTTGGCACCTGACGGGCCAGCGTTTCGAACGCCATCACGATCAGGCTGTCACCGGCGAGCACCGCAATAGGCTGCGAATAGGCTACATGCACCGTCGGCTTGCCGCGCCGCGTATTAGCATTGTCGAAACAGGGCAGATCGTCATGCACAAGGCTGGCACAGTGAATAAGCTCAAGCGCCACGGCGGCGGCGTCGGTCAGTTCGGGCGCATCGTCACCGCAGGCCCTGGCCACAGACATCAGAATTGTCGGCCTGATCCGCGCGCCACCCGGCCCGGTTGAATAGGCCAGCGCGTCGGCCAGATGTTTGGGGGCGATTCCATCGGAGGCTCGGGAAATCGCTGCGTCCAGCGCGGCTTGAAATCGGGACTGAAGCGGCATGAAGCCTCCAAAACAAGTTGCTATTGTCTGTTTTCGACGAAGTGTCAGATATATTGGACATCCATGTGTAATTCATACTGGACAGCTGCGTGCCCCGAGTCAACAATCGCATCATGTCAGATCGTATTTCTGCCCCCATTATTGTCGTCGGCGCCGGGATCGGCGGGCTTGTCGCGACGCTACGGCTTTCGCACGCGGGCCATTCCGTTACCGTGATCGACCGCGCCGAAACCGTAGGCGGCAAGATGCGCACGCTGCCCAGCGCCGCAGGGCCGGTCGACGCCGGACCAACCGTGCTGACTATGCGCCATGTGTTCGACGGACTCTTTGATCAGATTGGCGAACGGCTTGAGGATCATGTGACGCTGGTGCGCCAACATGTTCTGGCGCGGCATTGGTGGCCGGATGGCTCGACGCTGGATCTGTGTGACGACGAGAGCCGGAACGCCGCAGCCATCAAGCATTTCGCGGGCGCAAAGGCGGCGCGCGAATTTGCCCGGTTCAGTGCCAGGGCCCGGCGACTTTTTGCGGCGTTAGATGCGCCGATGATGCAGGCGGCGGACCCGTCGATCCGGGCGCTGGCCACGACCGTTCTGCGCCAGCCCATGCTTTTGCGCGATATGGCACCGGGCCAAAGTCTGCGCCAGACGCTGGCCCGCAATTTCGGCGACCCGCGATTGCGACAGCTTTTTGGGCGCTATGCCACTTATGTCGGCGGCGTCCCAAACCGTTCGCCCGCGCTCTTGCAGTTGATATGGGAGGCCGAAGCGCGCGGTGTCTGGTGCGTGCAAGGCGGTATGCATCAGCTGGCGATGGCCCTGCACGATCTGGCGATTGCGCGCGGAGCTGAGTTTTTGCTCGGTTGCCATGTCGCCCGGATCGAACGCGACAGCGCCGTGCATCTGGCGGACGGCACCCGCCTGCCTGCCCGGATGATCCTGTTCAACGGCGACCCGCGCGCATTGGCCACCGGGCAGCTGGGGCCGGACGTCGACCAGATCGCCAGCCAGACGCGCCGCGCCAAACGCAGCCTGTCGGCCCATGTCTGGAGCTTTGCCGGCACGCCGCACGGCCCCGATCTGGCGCATCACAACGTGTTCTTTACCCAGGATCCGCGCGAAGAATTCGGGCCGCTGGAACAGGGACAGACACCGCAGGACGCCTCGCTTTATATATGCGCGCAGGACCGTGGCTTCGACACGCCTCCGCCCACGCTCGAACGGTTCGAGATCATTCGCAACGCCCCGCCGCTGGGCACTGACAACAAGGCCGCGCCATGCCCTCCGATTCTGCCGATACTTCACCGCTTTGGCCTGACCTTTTCGCCGGAACCGACGGACACCGACATGACCGGCCCGGCGCAGTTCGAGACGCTGTTCCCGGCGTCAATGGGCGCGCTTTACGGACAGACGCCGCACGGGATGACGGCAGCGCTGGACAGGCCACGGGCGCGAACGGCGATGCCGGGGCTCTATCTTTGCGGCGGGGGGACGCATCCAGGGGCCGGGGTTCCGATGGCGGCGCTCTCCGGTCGGCACGCGGCCGAGGCGATGCTGAGCGACCTCGGTTCGACATCGACGTCCCCGCGAACGGCTACGCCTGGTGGTATGTCGATGGCATCAGCGACTGCGGCACCCGCGCCGTCTCGGTCATCGGATTCATAGGATCGGTCTTTTCGCCCTGGTATCGGTGGTCAGGGCGGCGCGATCCGCGCAATCATTGCTGCATCAACGTGGCCACCTATGGCCCCGGCGGACGGTTTACCATGACCGACCGGGGGCGGTCTGCCCTGCGCACCTCGGCGGATGCCCTGGAAGTCGGCCCGAGCTCGATGCGCTGGGACGGCGACAGCCTGATCATCGACATCGACGAAATCGGCGCGCTTCCCGTGATGACACCTGTGCGCGGACAAATCCGGGTGACCCCGTCTGCCGTGACGGACGTCGAACTGGCGTTGACCCCGGATGGCGCGCATATCTGGCGGCCTTTCGGGCCTGTCAGCAAGATCGAGGTCGAGCTGGAAAATCCTGGCTGGCACTGGTCCGGTCACGGCTATTTCGACGCAAATTTCGGGACGCGCGCGCTGGAGGAGGACTTTGCCCATTGGACATGGGGGCGGTTCCCCTCTGGCGGCGGCTCGACATGTTTCTACGATGCGGTGCGGCTTGACGGATCGGTTCTGGCGGCGGGGATGCATTTCGACGACACCGGCTCTGCCACGGATATTCCCCTGCCGCCTGAACACCGAATGAAACGCAGCCTGTGGCAGGTCGCCCGCACCACCCGAGGGGACGCAACTGCCAAACCCCGGCAAGTGATGAACATGCTGGACGCGCCGTTCTACAGCCGGTCGATGGTCGAGACAGTTCTGGATGGCGAACGCAGCGTCGGCGTGCACGAGGCGCTCGACCTGACACGGTTCCGTAGCCCCTGGCTAAAACCCATGCTGGCGGTTCGGGTGCCGCGACGGGCCGGTTGGCGCTGGCCCGACGACTAGGCCAGACGACTAGGCCAGATCGGGGTTCAGCCGCCAGACCGACAGGTTCAGCGCGCCCGCGATGGTGACCCACAAGAGGTAAGGCGCAAACATCACCCCGGCCCAGAAATCGACCTGGCCCAACGCCAGCATCGTGGCCGCTACAGCGACCCACAGTGCGCTCAGCACGATCATGCCCAGCTTGATCTTGTGCAGGCCAAAGAACACCGGCGACCAAAGCGCGTTCAACCCGATCTGGAATGACCAGAGCGCCATGGCCAACCCGTTGTCGGGCGACACGGCGACGCGCGCGCCTGCGCCCGCCATCAAAAGATAGAGCGTTGACCACGCCACGGGAAAGAGCCAATCCGGCGGTGTCCATCTTGGCTTGTTCAATTCGCGATACCAGTCGCCCGGAGGGAACAGGCCGCCCGTCGCTGCTGCGGGGATGCAGGCACACAGAAAGACGCCGAAGATGGCGAATATCATATTGCCGACGCCGGGCCGTTGCCGTGCCCTGACCGTAAATTCTGGCGCGCGCGGTCGTGTTCGGCCAGGCGGCTGAGTGCATTGATCAATCCCGATTGCGGCTGCCATGAGGCGGGTTCATTGCGTGCGGCGGCGCCGACCAGAAACGCCACCTCGGGCAGCGGTTCGGCATAGATCACCGCAGATCGCGGCATCACACTCGTGCCCAGCGTCCGGGCGCAGGCCAGCGTCAGCCAGCCCAGCTTTTGACCCTTTGAGGTATGCGCGCGGATGGCGATCGAATCGTGGCCGTTCTGTCTGATTTCCCGCCCGATTCCGGCATAGATATAGCGGGCGGCAAAAATCCCGGGCCGCGAACTGCGCGGCAAGGCGGCAATGCCCGCCTCGGACCGGAAGTAAAGCCGCTCGGCCTGAATGAGCAACCGTTTGACCATCTGCCTGATCGCTGCATTGGCGACCGGCTTGTCAAAGAAGTCTTCTGCGTCGATGCCGGCTTCGTCCAGCCAATCGGTCGGCAGATACATCCGCCGTTCCAGCGCGTCCTCGCCCACATCCCGGGCGATGTTGGTCAGTTGCATCGCCACGCCCAGATCACAGGCGCGGGCCAGCGCATTGCCGTCACGCACGCGCATCAGCACGCACATCATGGCACCCACGGCCGACGCCACACGGGCGCAATATTCATAAAGCTCGGACAATGTGGCATAGCGCCGGTCCATCGCGTCCCACGCCAAACCTTCGAGCAGGGCATCAGGCAATGCGCGCGGCATGTCGAACATCTCGACCACCGAGGCAAAGGCCCGGTCCGGTGCGGTGTTTTGAGGACGGCCCGCGTAGACGCGGTCGAGCCGGTCCTGAAGGCGCAGCACTGCGGCGGCCTTGTCGCGCTTGAGATCGACCTCGTCATCGGCCAACCGACAAAAGGCATAAAGCGCCAGCGCCGGATCCCGCACCCGCGACGGCAAGAGGCGGGACGCCGCGTGGAACGACAAAGACCCGTGGCGGATCATCTCGTTGCAGGCGTCCAGATCGCGGGGGTCGATCACGACCGCACCGTCGCCGCATCGGGCACAAGCTGGTCCAGCACTTCGGCAGATGAAATCACACCGGGCAGACCCGCACCGGGATGCGTGCCGGCGCCAACCAGATAGAGGCCCGGCACCTCTTCAGACACGTTATGCGGGCGGAACCACGCGCTTTGCAGGATGCGCGGCTCGATCGAAAAGGCAGAGCCATTGGGCGACAGGTAGCGGCTTTCGAACGTATCCGGGGTAAAGACCTCGGACGCGGTGATGTGCTCTCCGATACCGGGCATGACCTTTTCCATCTCGGCCAGAACCGATTGTTTGTAGGGCTCGGATTGCGACGCCCAATCCACCTTGTCGTTGTGTCCCAGATGCGGCACGGGGCTGAGCGCGTAAAAGGTATCGTCGCCTTCGGGCGCAACAGTCGGGTCGGTCACGCTGGGACGGTGGATATAGAGGCTCATATCCTTGGACAGCTTGCCCTTGATGAAGATGTCTTTCACCAGCCCTTTGTAGCGGGGTCCGTTGACGATGGTGTGGTGGCCCACGTCCGGCCATTTGCCAGCGGTGCCCTTGGTGCCGAAATACCAGACGAACAATCCCATCGACCAGCGCGTGCGGCCCAGTTTCTTGCCGGTCCAGCGGCGGCGCGGATGGTGGCGCAGCAGAGTGTCGTATGTATGGCCCGCATCGGCGTTGGACACGATCACGTCAGCGTCGATCACCTCGCCCGATTCCAGACGCACGCCGGTGGCGCGACCCTTCGTGACCTCGATCCGGTCGACGCGGGTCTGCATGCGCAGCAATCCGCCCTGATCCTGCACGATATTGGCCATCGCCTGCGCCATCGCGGCAACACCGCCCACGACATAATGCACCCCGAATTCCTTTTCGAGATGGCTGACGAGGATATACATCGACGTCACGTTGAACGGATCACCGCCGATAAAGAGCGGGTGAAACGACAGGGCCATGCGCAGGCGTTCATCTTTGACGCGCTTGGCGGCATGGGCATAGACAGATCTGTCCGCGCGCAAACGCACAAAGGTGGGCAGCACGCGAATCAGGTCGATCAGACGGTGCATGGACCGGCGGCCGAGATCCTCGAAACCGAACCAATAACGCGCCTCGCTGTCGCGCAGGAATTTGTCATAGCCCTTGAGATCGCCGGGCGACAGGCGTGCAACCTCAGCGCGCATTGCTTCGGTATCCTGACGGGCGGTGAATTTGCTGCCGTCGGGCCACCTGATCTCGTAGAATGGATCAAGCGGGCGCAGGTCGACCTCGCTATGAAAGTCGCGCCCACAGGCTGCCCACAGTTCTTTCAGAATCTGCGGAACGGTTACGATTGTCGGTCCGAGGTCGAACCGATGTCCATCGCGCATCAAATAGGATCCACGCCCACCTGGCACGTCCAACGCATCAACGATTGTAACACGGTAGCCCCGTGCGCCCAGGCGCATGGCCGCGGCCAGACCGCCAAGGCCTGCTCCGATAACCAGCGCCGTGGCAGGCTGTGCCTGTTTCATCTGATGTGCGAGTGTTGTGTCTAACTTTGTCATAATTAAAATACAGTAGCGGTGTCAGATCATTCTGACAATTACCCTTTTTGTTGTTTTGTTTCGGGCTTTCCTTGGCTGTCGCGACGTGTCAAACTTGATTTACACTCTTTGGACCATGCCTATGCAGATCGTCACGCTTTGTCTTTTCCGATTCGCCTCTCCGTCTACGCGGATGTGGGCGCTGGGCATGATGGGGGCCGCCCGGCTTTCGATGCCGCGCATCCCCGGGATTGGTTTCTGGAAACTCTGCGGATCAGGCAGCGGCGAGGGGTTTACGCCTATGCCAAACACAGCTGTTTATGGCATTTTCGCCACCTGGCCCGATCACGAGACCGCGTTGCGCGGATTGCAGGCGCGCGTTTTTGACCGTTACCGCAACCGGGCGACCGAGAACTGGACCTTGATGATGAGCCCGATGCAGGCGACCGGGCGCTGGACGGGCCAGACGCCCTTCGAGGCGCAGGAAGATACCGGCACCGGACCGCTTGTTGCCCTGACGCGCGCGACGATCCGTCCCGCCAAGGCCCTGCGATTCTGGAACCGGGTGCCTGATATTTCAGCAATGATCGGTGCGAATCCGGATGTGCTGTTCAAGATCGGTCTGGGTGAGGTGCCGCTGTTGCACCAGATCACCTTTTCGATCTGGCCCGACGCACAAAGCATGGCGCGTTTTGCCCGCCATGACGGGCCACATGCCAGCGCCATCGCCGCCGTGCGCGATGGGGACTGGTTTCGCGAAGAATTATATGCCCGGTTTCGGGTGATCGAGACGCAAGGAAGCTGGCGTGACGCGCAGCCCTTTGCCCCAACCGGACGTGCTGCATGACCCAACCTTTTCCATTTTCTGCCATTGTCGGGCAGGTCGAGATGAAACAAGCGATGATCCTGACGGCCATCGACGCGTCGATCGGGGGCGTTCTGGTCTTTGGTGATCGGGGCACCGGCAAATCCACCGCCGTGCGCGCGCTGGCCGCGCTCCTGCCCACGATCACGGTGATCAACGGCTCGCCCACCAACGCGGAAACGCTGGCGGACCAGCCCGAATGGGCCACGTCGAAAACGAACACGACCCACAGCGTGCCGACCCCCGTGATTGATCTGCCGCTCGGCGTGACCGAGGACCGCGTCGTCGGTGCGCTCGACATCGAACGGGCGCTGACGCTGGGCGAAAAGGCGTTCGAGCCGGGTCTGCTGGCGCGCGCCAATCGCGGCTATCTCTATATAGATGAGGTCAACCTGCTGGAGGACCACATCGTCGACCTGCTGCTGGACGTCGCGCAGTCGGGTGAAAACGTGGTTGAGCGCGAGGGTCTGAGCATCCGCCATTCCGCCCGCTTTGTGCTTGTCGGATCGGGCAACCCCGAAGAGGGCGAATTGCGGCCGCAATTGCTGGATCGGTTCGGCCTGTCGGTCGAGGTGCGTTCGCCCACCGATATCGAAGAGCGCATCGAAGTGATCCGCAGGCGAGATGCCTATGAGACCGACCGCACCGCGTTTCTGGAGACATGGGATCCGCAGGATGCCGAGGTGCGAGGCAGGATCGTCAAGGCGCGCAAGGCGCTGTCTCAGGTGAAAACGCCTGAAGACACCCTGCGCGATTGCGCTGCACTCTGCATCGCGCTTGGCTCTGACGGGTTGCGGGGCGAGCTTACCCTTCTGCGCGCCAGTCGTGCGCTGGCGGCCTATCGCGGCGACAGTGAAATCACCCGCGAACACCTGCGCGATGTTGCAGCAAGCGCGCTCAGCCACAGGTTGCGCCGCGATCCGCTGGACGAGGCCGGATCGTCGGCGCGCGTCATGCGTGTCGTGACGGACGTTCTGGGATGAGCGACGCGCTCGCGCTGCAATTGCTGGCCCAGAACCCCAGGGGGCTGGGCGGGCTGCATCTGCGGGCACGGCATGGACCGGCGCGCGACGCTGTTCTGCACGAAATTGCGCGGCTTTTTCCCGGTGCCGCACGCATTCACCCGGCGATGAACGATGGCCAGTTGTTTGGCGGGCCAGATATTGCCGCGACCCTGTCCGCCGGGCGGCTGGTGCTGACCCGTGGGCTGCTGAGCGACGGGGCCGTCTGCATCCTGAGCATGGCTGAACGATGCAGCTCTGCCCTGGCCGCCCGATTGTGTCAGGCGTTGGATTCGGGCCAGATCTCGGCGGTGATTCTGCTGGACGAAGGGGCAGAGCCGGACGAGGCAGCGCCACGTTCCCTGACCAATCGTTGTGCCTTTCGCATGTCCCCCGTGGGCGGTGAGGATTTTGAGCCGGCCTTACCCTCCGAAGACCCCGTTGCCCTTTCGGAAAACGCGATTGCGATGCTTGTGGTTGCAGCCGCGCGTTTTGGCATAGATGATCTGCGCGCGTTGATCCTCGCCGTGGCAGCGGCGCGGGCACATGCGTCTCTGTTTCGCCGCGATGTGACCGAAAACGAGGATTTGCAAGCCGCGGCCGAGCTGGTCTTCGCCCACCGCGCCACGCAGATTCCCGCCGACGAAGACGACACGCCCGAAGAAGAATCCCCCGATGATGAGACCCCCGATCAACCCGAAGACGATGCGTCAACGGAGCCTCAGACCGGGAATATCCCGCAGGACATGCTGATCGAGGCGATCAAGGCCGCGCTGCCTGACGACATCCTGCAGGCCCTTGCAGGCGGGCAATCGGGCTCGAGAGGTCAGGGCAGCACGGGTCAGGCGCGCAAAGGTAATCGTCGTGGCAGGCCGCTGCCGGGGCGCAAGGGGCGACCCAACGGGCAGGCCCGGATCGACCTGATGGCGACATTGCGCGCCGCCGCCCCGTGGCAAACCATTCGCAGGCGCAGCAGGCCCGATCATCAGGGGTTGATCGTGCTGGTGTCGGATCTGCATGTGCGCCAGTTCAAGGAACATTCCGACAGGCTGGTGATCTTTGCGGTAGACGCCTCCGGCTCTGCCGCGATGGCACGACTGGCCGAAGCCAAGGGCGCGGTCGAATTGTTGTTGGCCGAGGCCTATGCGCGCCGCGATCACGTCGCGCTGGTCACATTCCGGGGCACGCGGGCCGAATTGTCGCTGCCACCGACGCGGTCCCTGGTGCAGACCAAGCGACGGTTGTCGGGCTTGCCCGGCGGGGGCGGCACGCCGCTCGCCTCCGGTTTGCAAATCGTGGCTCGGGTGGTGGCGCAGGCGCGGATGCAGGGGCTGAACCCGGCGGTGGCCCTGCTGACCGACGGGCGGGCCAATGTGGCGCTGGATGGCACCGGAAATCGGGCAATGGCGCAGGAAGATACCGACAGGATGGCGGCGGTCTTGCGCGCCATGAACGTGCCGATTGCAGTGCTCGATACGGCGGTCCGTCCGCAAAAGGCGCTGGCGAAACTGTCCGAAGTGCTGGCGGCAAGCTATCTGCCGCTGCCCGCCGCCGATTCGCGCCGCATGTCGCAGGCCGTCACATCCACGTTGTTGGAGTAGGATATGACGCGCGCCGACTGGCCTCTCAAGAACCTGTCGCGGCAGGTACGCTGCCGTCCGCATGACTGGCATGTTCAGGACACCGGTGTTGGACCAACGCTGCTTTTGCTGCACGGGGCCGGTGCATCGACCCATTCGTGGCGGCGCATGATACCCGAACTGGCGCGCGATCATCATGTCGTCGCGATAGATCTGCCCGGACACGGATCGACGCGCTTGGGCAATCGGCACCGGTCGGGGCTGGAACAGATTGCTGCCGACGTGGCAAGCCTGTGTGCGCAAGAGGGCTGGAACCCGACCGCCTATGTCGCCCATTCCGCAGGCGCGCCGATTGCGCTGAGGTTGAGCCAGAAATCGGGCGATACCCCGGTGTTCGCCATCAACCCCGCGTTGATGCCATTCGACGGGATGGCGGGCGTGATGTTTCCGATCGTGGCGCGCACACTGACGTTTGCACCCTTTGCCGTTGACGCGATCACCCGTTTCGGGGCGACCCGCGCGCGCACGGAAAAGCTGTTGGTCGGCACTGGATCACGCCCCTCGGAAGAGGATATCGACCTGTATCAGAGCCTGTTTTCCGACCGCGCCCATGTCGACGGGACGCTGTTGATGATGGCGCAATGGAAGCTGGACGGGCTTTTGGCCGATCTTCCGCGCATGGGGATGCCTGCGCTGTTTCTGACCGGCGCGAGTGACAAAACCGTGCCGCCCCGTGTCGCGGCCGAGGCTGCGGGCAAGATGATGCGCGGGCAGGTCATTGATCTGCGAGATCAGGGCCACCTGCTACACGAGGCTGATCCCATCGGCACGGCCCGGCATCTGCGCAACTGGCTTTCAGGGCTTTCCGCGACCACAAACCCATGAAGATCGGCGCCTTTCTTAGGCAGAATGGACGCTGGCTGGGCGCCGGGGCGCTGCTGACGTTTCTGTCCAGCTTTGGCCAGACCTACTTCATCTCGATCTTTGCGGATGAAATCAGGGGCGCATACGGGCTGAGCCATGGGGCCTGGGGCGGGATATATACGCTGGGCACCTCGGTCAGTGCGGCGGTGATGATCTGGGCCGGTGGCCTGACCGACCGGTTTCGCGTGCGAGTGCTGGGGGCTGTGGTGCTGATCGGGCTGATCGGTGCCTGTCTGATGATGGCCTCGGTCCGCGCGCTCTGGCTGTTGCCGGTCACGATCTTTGCGTTGCGGTTTCTGGGACAGGGAATGTGCAGTCATATCGCCGTCGTGGCCATGTCGCGCTGGTTTGTCGCCACGCGTGGGCGGGCGCTGTCGGTGGCGGGGCTTGGGTTTGCTGCGGGTGAGGCGGTGCTGCCCATCTTGTTCGTTTCGCTTTTACTGGTGATCGACTGGCATCTGCTTTGGATCGCGGCGGCTGTTGTGGCGGGGCTCAGCATACCGTTGCTTCTGTGGCTCTTGCAGACCGAACGCACACCGCAAAGCGTGGCCGAGACCGATCAATTCGCAGGCATGAACAACATCCACTGGACGCGCAATGCAGCGTTCCGGCACTGGCTTTTCTGGTTCATGGTGCCTGCTCTGCTTGGGCCTTCGGCGTTCAACACCGCATTCTTTTTCCAGCAGGTGCATTATGCCGAGGTCAAAGGCTGGGCGCATATCGAACTGGTGGCGCTTTTCCCACTCTATACCGGCTTTGGCATCTGCGCGATGCTGCTGGCGGGGTGGTTGCTGGACCGGTTCAGCGCGGCGCGGCTGATCGTGTTCTATCAATTGCCGCTGATCGTGGCGTTTCTGATCTTTGCAGGCGCGGTAAGCGCATGGGGTGCTTTGGCGGGCCTGCTGTTTCTGGGGATGTCGCAAGGGGCCAATGCGGTCTGGCCCAACGGGTTCTGGGCGGAGTTCTACGGCACCCGGCATCTGGGGTCGATCAAGGCAATGGCGACGGCGGTGATGGTCTTTGGGTCGGCCATCGGGCCAGGGCTCACCGGGTTTCTGATCGACGCGGGCGTGGGGATCGAGACGCAATATAACTTGGTGGCGGGGTATTTTGCGATTGCGTCAGTCATCATGTTCATCGGAGTGCGGCGGGCGCGGGTGTTACTGGCCCGGTAGCGCGAAATGAGAGCGGCCCTCCGGGGGAGGTTTATCCGGCAAGATGAAACGGGGCGCGCGCGCAAGACAGACGGGTCGCCTTAGCGCGTGCGCCGCAGATAGACGTAAAGCGCGCCGTGGCCGCCGTGCCGTTGATGGGCGTCTGTCACCTGAATGACGGCCTGCCCCACCGGAGCCATGCACAACCACAGCGGCACCTGCCGTTTCAGGATACCGCGTCGTTGCGGCGCAAAGACCGGGTCATGGCTGTCGTCGCGCCCTTTGCCAGTGATCACCAGAACCAGCCTGCGCCCCTGCCCTTGCGATGTCAGGATAAACCGGGTCAACGCGGGATGCGCCTGATCCAGCGTCATGCCGTGCAGATCGATCCGCGCTTCGGGCCGCATCTTGCCGCGTTTGAGTTTTGTGTGGGCCTTTGCGTCCATCTGAACGGGCGCAGGCGGGCGCGGAGGCGCGGCTTGCGGGCGCGCGGCACTGCCCACCTCGAACCATGCTTGCGGGATCGTGTCAGGACGTTCGGGCGGTTTGGGTTTGGCAGGCGTGATCAGCCGGGGAACGGGTTTGCGGTCAGGGTGCATCCGTTCGGCGGAACGGGCGACCTGATGCCACAGCTCAAGCTCGTCCGGGCGCAGACGCCTCCGGCTCATTGCACATTTTCGGGCAGCAGCGCGTAGGCGCGTTGAATGGGCATCAACACCACCAGCCGACCCGGGTCGCGCAACCGGCCCGCAGCACGACCCGCCGCATCGCCGGTGCCAAAGAAGACATCGGCACGCTGGGCGCCCTTGATGGCCGACCCGGTGTCCTGCGCGATCATCAGGCGGCGCATTGGGTCCGCACCATCCTTTTCGATCCAGACCGGCGCCCCCAAAGGGGTAAAGGCAGGATCGACCGCTATAGAGCGCATCGTCGTGATCGAACGGTTCATCGCACCAAGCGGGCCACGGTCGGAGGGGACTTCGCTGACCTCGCGGAAAAACACATAAGACGGGTTGTGGTAAAGCAGTTCGCGACCTTCATCGGGGTTACGCCGCACCCAGTTCTTGATCACCTGAGCGGAGACCTGATGCGGCTCGTATATGCCCTGACGGACAAGTTCTTGCCCGATCGAGCGGTATTGGTGCCCGTTCGCACCGCCGTAGCCTACGCGAATGAATTCCCCGCCGGGCATCCGCACCCGGCCCGATCCCTGGATTTGCAGAAAGAACAGCTCCACCGGGTCATCGACCCAGGCGATCTCAAGCCCCAGATCAGCCATGACATCCCCTTCGAGGATCTCACGACGGGTCAGCCAGGGGCGGATGTCCTGGGCCACGTCCGGCATCGCATAGATCGGATGGGCGTAACGGTCGGACCTGAAACGGTCGCCTTCGAGTTCAGGTTCAAAATATCCGGTAAAAAGCCCCTCGGTACCGTTGCTGATCTGCACCGGCCTGAAGAACAGCTCAAAGAAACGGCGCGCGTCGGTCTGATCGGCGGCGGCGGCGCATAACGACTGCCAATCGAGCGTATTCATGTCGCGGCAGGTGTTCAGGAACACCGCAAGGGCGGCGGAATGGTCATCTTCGGCCCAGCCGTCCAGATCTTCGAACCCGAGGATGGCATAGCTCACCTCGGGTTCGGCATCTGCCTCAGACCCGGTCATCATCGCCCCGGCGCAGAGCAGCGCGGCACATGTGCCCCGCCATCCCGTCATTCGCCCGTGGCGACAAGCTGCCAGTTCGGATCGTCGGTGCCCATCGCGCGGCCAAAGGTCCAGACGTCTTTCTGGCGTTTGACCTGGCTTGTGCTGCCTTCGACAATCTCGCCCGAGGCGTTGCGCACGACCTGCGTCAATTCGCCGACAAAGCGCACCGTCAGTTCGCCGATGGCGTTTTCGTCGTCGAACGTGGCATCGGCGAGCGACAATTCGCGAATACCCACGAATTGAGCCTCGATGGTGAGGCCCTGAGCACGGCGCGCCTCGACGGCTTCGACAAAGGTCTCGTAGACGTCCGCTGCCAGAAACGGCTTGATCTCGTCCATTTCGCCGCGCTCGTATCCCATGAGGATCATTTCATAGGCACCGCGCGCACCTTGCAGGAAATCGGCGACGCCGAACGACGGATCCGCGCCTTTCATCCGCGCCAGCGCATCGGCGGCGGGGCTTTTGTCGGGCACATGATCGGTGATGTCACGGTCCGGCCCGCCTTCGATCACCTCGAATTCGGGGCGGCGCTTGGAGGACGTGGGCGAATTGGCAGAGGGCGGAGCCTCATATCCATCGCGCGTGCCAAGAACGTTGCGCAGACGCAGGATCAGAAACACGGCGATACCGGCCAGCACCAGCAGCTGTAAAATGGGCGAGTTCATCAAGACCTCTTTCAGGGGAAAGATGGAAACGGGCAGTTGCCGTGCTTATGTAGGTGAGCGAGGCGGCCAAGTCCACTATTGGACCGTCAGATAACAAGGAGACCCGCATGCGGATGTTAGCCCTCTTTATCGCCATACCCCTGATCGAGATTGCGCTGTTCATCGAGGTGGGCGGATTTATCGGTCTGTGGCCAACACTTGTCATCGTCGTTGCCACGGCCATTGCGGGCACATGGCTGGTGCGAACGCAGGGTATCGCCGCCATCAACGATCTGCGCGGATCGTTTTCAGAATTGCGTGATCCGTCCGATGCACTGGCCCATGGAGCGATGATCCTGATTTCGGGCGCGCTTTTGCTGACGCCGGGTTTTTTCACAGATGCGGTCGGTTTTGCCTTGCTGGTGCCGGGTCTGCGCCGTCATATAATTGCCAAGGGCCGGGAGCGTTTCAAAATGAAGCGGTTCGAGATGGGCCAGCAGCCCCGCGCACCCGGGCCACCGCCACAGGGTCAACGCCGCGCGCATCCGTCGCAGGGCGACATCGTCGAGGGTGAGTTTCAAGAAGTCGATCTGACCAAGAGGCCCACGCATCCGCAATCGGGCTGGACCAAACACTAGGGCCGCAGACATCGCGCGCCCAGGGATCAGAACCATTGAGGCGACGGTGCCAACCTGCTAAGCCCATCCGGATCATTTGACCAATCTGGAGAGACCCATGGCCGAGAACGGCACCGACGATTCCCCGACACCCGAAGCAACCCCTGCCGCAGCCGAACCTGCCGCGGCGATGAAAATGAACGTGCTGGCGCAATTTATCCGCGACATGTCGTTCGAAAACATCCTGTCGCAAAAGGGCACCAGCGGCGATGTGCAACCCGACGTGCAGGTTCAGGTGAACCTTGATGCAAAAAAGCGCACGACAGAGCATCAGTATGAGGTCGCCATCAAGCTCAAGGTCGACAGCAAGAGCAAGGAATCAGGCAATCAGCTGTTCCTGCTGGAGCTGGATTATGCCGGTGTGTTCCACATCGAAAACGTGCCCGAGGACCAGATGCACCCGTTTCTGCTGATCGAATGTCCCCGCATGCTGTTCCCGTTTGTGCGTCGCATCGTATCGGACGTGACGCGCGACGGTGGCTTTCCGCCGCTGAACCTGGAGAATATCGACTTCCTGGCGCTTTACCGCAACGAGATCGCGCGCCGTCAGGCCGAGCAGGCCGCCAGTGCAGAAGCCGCCCCCGCGACCTGATCTTTTTCTCAGAGCAAGGCCCAATAACCCCGTCCAGTGTGGCGGGGTTTTTTACGCGACAGGGTTAATGACCGGTTCGCAGCCAAAGTGCGGTGTCGCCCAACTTGGCCACAAACGCATCATGCGCCTGCGCCTCGTCTTTGGTCAGGCGCGAAGGCAAAGGGTTGGGCCGCGCCGTCGCGCGCCATTCGGTCCGGGTCTGAGAGGAATCGCTGCGCGACGTGCTCAGGGCGAAATCTGGCTGCTTGCCGCCCAACAGCTCCAGATAGACCTCGGCCAGGATTTCGGAATCAAGAAGCGCGCCGTGCAGCGTGCGCGATGAATTGTCGATGCTGAACCGGCGGCACAGAGCGTCCAGAGACGCCGGCGATCCGGGGAAGCGTTTTCGCGCGATCATCAGCGTGTCGATAGTCTGATCCATTGGCAGCGGTTTTTTTCTCAGCCAGCCCAGTTCAGCGTTCAGGAATTTCATGTCGAAACCGGCGTTGTGGATCACCATTTTCGAATCCTGAACAAAGTCCAGAAAGGCATCGGCGATGTCGGCGAACACCGGTTTGTCCCGCAGAAACTCGTCGCCCAGCCCGTGCACGTTGAATGCGTCTTCGGGCATCGTGCGTTCCGGGTTGATGTATTGGTGGTATGTCCGACCCGTGGCGATGTGGTTCCACAATTCGACCGCGCCGATCTCGACGATCCGGTCACCCTGATCAGGCTCGAACCCGGTGGTTTCGGTATCCAGAACAATCTCACGCATCATGCATCCGCCTTGTCACATCTGCCAGAACCGCGTCGACCTGTGAGGCCACATGATCCAGCGTATCGGTTTCGATCTCATAATCGGCCAGAGCGCGTTTTTGTTCGATCGGCATTTGCTTAGCGAGGATCGCCTCGAATTGCGCGGCGTCCATGGTGCCGCGTGCCAGAACGCGGCGGCGCTGCTCTGCCGCATCGACCCAAACACAGGCGGTGGCATCCATCTGCGCCTGCGTGACGGTTTCAAACAGCAGCGGTATGTCAAAGACTGCGATCTCGGTATCCGGCGCAAAGCCGTCCCGGTCGGCGCGGACCAGCGGGTGCACGATCTGCTCGATCCTCTCCAAAGCCCCCGCATCTGCCGAGATGATATCGCGCAAGGCCCCACGGTCCACCGCGCCGTTCAAAATCGCCTGCGGAAACATGTCGCCAATCGGGCTCACCGCGGCACCTCCCACGGCATACATCGCGTGCACCCGCGCATCGGCATCCCAGACCGCGCAGCCGCGATCCGCAAACATCTGCGCCGTCGTGCTTTTGCCCATCCCGATCGAGCCAGTCAATCCAAGGCGAAACATCAGCGCAGGACCGCCGCGCGCACCGTATCGTCCACTTCGGGACGCATGCCGAACCACCGCTCGAACGCGGGGACCGCCTGATGCAACAACATGCCCAGACCGTCGACCGTGACGCAGCCCTGTTCCTGTGCGACGCGCAGCAATCGGGTCTGCAAGGGCGTATAGACCAGATCCGTGACCAGCGTGCCGCGCCGCAACCCGTCGAGCGGCACCCGCATTTCGGGCTTGCCGACCATGCCCAGCGACGTGGTGTTCACGACCGTCGCAGCCCCTTGCAAAAGATTGCCGGCATTGATCCAGTCCACCACCTTGACCCGGTTGCCGAAATCGTCGCGCAGCTTTTCGGCGCGCTGTCGCGTGCGGTTGGTCAGCTGAATTTCCGGCACACCCACGTCGATCAGTGACGCAACCACAGCCCGGGCCGCACCCCCTGCCCCAAAGACCACCGCTGGTCCCTTGCCCGGCTGCCAATCCGGCGCGTTCTGGCGCAAATTCTGAATAAAGCCGTAACCGTCCGTGTTATCGGCATGAATCTTGCCGTCCTTGCGAAAGATCAGCGTGTTGGCCGCGCCGATCAGCGTCGCGCGATCGGTGATCAGATCGGCAATCTTGAAAACCGCCTCTTTGTGCGGGATGGTGATATTCACACCCACAAACCCCATATCCGGCAGCGTGTTCAGGACACGCGCCAGATGATCCGGCGTCACTTCGAGCGGAATGTAATGCCCACGCAGACCCATCGCGCGCAGCCAATGGCCATGCAGACGCGGCGACCGGGAATGGGCGATTGGGTGGCCAATGACGCCGGCCAGTGGAATGCGGTCTGTGCTCATCTGTCCAATACTCCGCGGGTGGCCAGATACGAGAGCAACGGTAATAACGGCAGACCCTGAACGGTGAAACTGTCACCGTCGATCCGCGCAAAAAGACGCGCGCCCTCTTCCTCGAGCTTGTAGCCGCCGACCGAATGGCGAATGCTGTCCCAGTTGCGCGCGACATAATCGGCTCGGTAGGCGGGTGTGATCGGGTGCATCGTCAAGGACGCCTTGGCCACCTGCCGCCAGAGCGGTTTGCCGCCTTGCGCAATAACAGCCGCGGACCACAGAATATGGGTTTTGGCGCTGAGGGCATCGATCTGACCCTCGGCCTCCTGCGGCGTTAGGGGTTTGTTAAATATCTTGCCGTCATAATCGAGTATCTGGTCGCACCCGATCACCAAAGCAGAAGGATGTTTATCGCTTATCTTGGTCGCCTTGATCTCGGCCAATGCGTCGGCAATGTCGCGTGGGCTGGTCTGGTCGGCGGTCAGCGACTGACGAATGGCATCTTCATCGACCCGTGCGACAATCACCTCGAACGGCACACCTGCGTTGCGCAAAAGCTGCGCGCGGATGGTCGAGCCGGAGGCAAGAATCAAAGGGTCAGACATTGGGACAAGTCAGTGGATATCCATAGGGATGCGCGCAGGGATACCTTTGGGGAAAAAGCCGTCGCTTTGCAAGCTGGGGACAACGGCATGCTTTGTCGACAGGTTCATGTCAGTTGTTCAGGTATGGATAAGGATAAGTGTCACCTGTGCGTGATCTGGGGTTATTCAGAAAAAAATGATCCTTTCATCCACAGCAGTTAATCTCATATTTTTCAGTTTATCTAATTTTAAATCAAGAGGTTAAGTGATTTTTTGTGAATGCCGTTTCAAGCTGTCAACATACTTTTCCCAAGGTTTTGACAGCTTGGGACATGCTATGTAGAACCCAAGGATCCACAGGATCAGGTCGCCCCTACCTAAATCTACTTCTCATATATATATCTTTATTATTAAGAGAGGGTCGGACCGATCCGAGCCTGACACGGGAAGCCTATGACCAGTTTACTTGTCGATCTCTATCCATGGATGAAATCACTGCACATCATGGCGGTCATCGCTTGGATGGCGGGTTTGTTCTATTTGCCGCGATTGTATGTCTACCACACGGAACGCGCGCAAAGTGGGGATCAACTCGACGCGACGTTGCAGGTCATGGAAGACAAGCTCATGCGCGTGATCATGCAACCCGCGATGATCGTGACATGGGTTGCTGGCCTGTTGCTTGTCCTGACGCCGGGAATCGTCGATTGGGGGGCTGTTTGGCCCTGGACCAAGACGGCGTCGGTGATCGCGATGACGGTGTTTCACGTTTGGCTGAACAAGCGGCGTGGGGTCTTTGCGCTGGCTGAAAATACCATGACCGGACGCCAATACCGGATGATGAACGAGGTGCCGACGATCCTGATGGTGGTTATCGTGCTGTCAGTGGTGGTCAAGTTCTGACATTGACTTGGACGCAGCCAGCGCCTATCAGATACACGCGAGGTCCGTCCGGACCATCCGCATTTCCACGTCCCGTCCGATGCGTCTCTGCCCTTTTGGGCGGAAAAGGAGTGTTCAATGAACATCGAAACCCCCGATTCCGTTGATTCGCCGGAACCTGTAGAGCGGCTGAATCTCGCAGATCTCAAGGCGCAAAGCCCTAAAGTTCTGTTGGCGATGGCCGAAGAGCTTGAGATCGAGAACGCCTCGACCATGCGCAAGGGCGAGATGATGTTCCAGATTCTGCGCGAGCGGGCGGATGAAGGCTGGGAAATCTCGGGTGACGGCGTGCTCGAGGTTGTGCAGGACGGGTTCGGATTCCTGCGTTCGCCGGATGCGAATTATCTGTCGGGACCGGACGACATTTATGTTTCGCCCGACATGATCCGCAAATTCGCGCTGCGCACGGGTGATACGATCGACGGTGGCATCAAGGCGCCCGAAGGGGAAGAGCGGTATTTTGCCCTGATGGACGTGGATTCAATCAATTTTGAGGACCCTGAAAAGGCGCGTCACAAGATCGCGTTCGACAATCTGACGCCGCTCTATCCCGATGAACGTCTCAAGATGGAGATCGAGGATCCTACGATTCGCGATAAAACTGCGCGGGTGATCGACCTTGTCGCGCCGATCGGTAAAGGCCAACGGTCATTGATCGTGGCCCCACCCCGCACAGGTAAGACGGTGATATTGCAGAACATCGCTGCGAGTATCGCGGCGAACCACCCTGAATGCTATCTGATCGTCCTGCTGATCGACGAGCGGCCAGAAGAGGTCACCGACATGCAACGTTCGGTCAAGGGCGAGGTGATTTCATCGACCTTTGACGAACCCGCGACGCGCCACGTGGCTGTCTGTGAAATGGTGATCGAAAAGGCCAAGAGGCTGGTTGAGCATAAACGAGATGTTGTGATCCTTTTGGATTCTATCACAAGACTTGGTAGAGCTTTCAATACTGTAGTTCCTTCCTCAGGCAAGGTTCTGACCGGTGGCGTTGATGCAAACGCGCTTCAACGGCCGAAGCGGTTCTTTGGCGCCGCGCGGAATATTGAAGAGGGTGGGTCGCTGACGATCATTGCGACCGCTCTGATTGATACGGGAAGCCGGATGGACGAGGTGATCTTTGAGGAATTCAAAGGCACGGGTAACTCGGAAGTTGTACTGGATCGCAAGATTGCGGACAAACGGGTGTTCCCGGCCATGGATATCCTCAAGTCTGGTACACGAAAGGAAGAGCTGCTCACCGATAAGGTGGATTTGCAGAAGACCTTCGTTCTGCGGCGGATCCTCAATCCGATGGGGACGACCGATGCGATCGAATTCCTGTTGTCGAAGCTCAAGCAGACCAAGACGAATTCGGAATTCTTCGATTCGATGAACAGCTGACCTAAGGCACCTTGCGATGGACACGATCTTTGCCCTTGCCACGGCTGCGGGGAAATCGGGCGTGGCTGTCATTCGAATATCCGGGTCGCAGGCGTTCGAAGCGGCCAGGGCCCTTTGCGGTGATGTTCCGCCCCCGCGGTTGGCAAGTCTGCGGCAACTGAAAGACGGTTCGGGTGCGGTATTGGACGAAGCACTCGTGTTGACGTTCGCTCCCGGGCACAGCTTTACAGGTGAGGCCGTTGTTGAGCTGCAAACCCATGGTAGCCTTGCAGTCATCGGGGCGGTTTTGCGTGTCTTGTCGACCCTTCCAGGCCTGCGTGCGGCAGAAGCTGGGGAATTCACACACCGGGCTCTCGATAATGGTCGGCTTGATCTCACCCAGGTCGAGGCGCTTGCTGATTTGATCGAGGCTGAAACCGAAGCGCAGCGCCAGCAGGCACAGCGATTGTTCGCAGGTGCCTTTGGGTTCAAGGTGGATGTGTGGCGCAAGGATTTGATTCGTGCGGCATCCTTGCTGGAAGCGGTGATTGATTTTGCAGATGAGGATGTCCCGGTCGATGTGACGCCAGAGGTGATGGATCTGTTGCAGCGAGTTGCGCATTCCGTTGGTCAGGAACTTCAGGGGTTCTCGGGGGCGGAACGACTTCGACATGGGTTTGAAGTGGCGATTGTTGGGGCGCCAAATGTGGGAAAATCCACCTTGCTCAACGCACTGGCTGGCCGGGATGCCGCGATCACCTCGGAAATTGCCGGAACGACTCGCGATGTGATCGAGGTCCGCATGGATCTTGGTGGCGTGCCGGTGACGCTTCTGGACACAGCCGGAATACGGGACAGCGACGATATTATCGAGAAAATTGGCGTAACCCGTGCGATAGAACGTGCAATGAAGGCTGATCTCAGGATTGTCCTGCTAGAGGCGGATCACGATCTTGAACTCGAACTGTGCCCGGATGACATTGTGTTGAACGCCAAGTCCGATTTTCCCGGGGATCCTAGCGGCATTTCCGGCAAGACTGGAAATGGCGTCAACACCCTCATACAGCGCGTGACAGATGTTTTTTCAGCGCGTGTCGCAGGAGTAGGTTTGGCGTCGCGTGAACGTCACCGCGTCGCAATGAGTGGTGCTTTGTCTCAAATTGAGGTAGTGAGGGGCGAATTGTCGAAAGGGACAGACGCGTATGATCTTGCCGCTGATGATCTCCGTGTGGCGATACGGAGGCTGGAATCCTTGATTGGCCGTGTGGATGTCGAAAATATGCTGGACGAAATCTTCTCCAGCTTCTGTATCGGAAAGTGAGGAGTGTTTCACGTGAAACATCGTTACGACGTTATGATAATTGGCGGAGGTCACGCAGGGTGTGAAGCTGCCAGTGTTGCGGCCCGAGCGGGTGCGCAGGTCGCCCTCGTGACGCTGACGAAATCGAGCATTGGCGTGATGTCCTGCAATCCGGCCATTGGTGGTTTGGGTAAAGGTCACTTGGTGCGCGAAATTGATGCAATGGACGGTCTGATGGGCGTAATTGCTGATGCCGCGGGTATTCAGTTTCGCCTGTTAAATCGAAAAAAGGGACCAGCCGTGCAAGGACCGCGCGCACAAACTGACCGAAAAATCTACCGAACGCAGATGCAAAATGCGCTCACTCAGGTTCAAAACCTGGATATTATCGAGGGAGAAGTTGTCGATATCTCGATGTCGGATGGCCACGTGTGTGGAATAGAGCTGGCGGATGGCAGCAAATTGACCACTCGAACGGTTGTTTTGACGACTGGCACATTTCTCAGGGGTGTGATTCATATTGGTGAAGAAAAGCGGTCTGGCGGCCGGTTTGGGGATAATCCGTCGATCAAGTTGGCTGAAAGGCTCGATTCGTTAGGCCTGCCCCTTGGTCGTCTTAAAACCGGAACGCCCCCGCGCCTAGATGGTAGAACGATTGATTGGGGAAGTCTCGAGACTCAACCGGGCGACGATATACCAGCGATGTTCTCATTTCTGTCACAGAAGCCTTCTGCGCGTCAGATCTGTTGTGGGATTACGCACACCAATATTGAAACTCACGCGATCATTCAGAAGAACCTGTCGAAATCCGCAATGTATGGAGGTCAAATTGATGGCGTGGGTCCAAGGTATTGCCCATCCATTGAAGACAAGGTTGTTCGGTTTGCAGATAAATCTTCCCACCAGGTATTTCTTGAACCCGAAGGGCTCGATGATCATACGATCTACCCAAACGGCATTTCGACGTCGTTGCCTTCGGATGTTCAGGATGAATATGTCCACTCGATCAAGGGATTGGAATCCGCCACAATCCTGCAAGCCGGGTATGCTATTGAATATGATTACGTCGACCCGCGCTCTTTGGATGCGACCCTATGTGTCAAGTCCGCGCCGGGTCTATATCTTGCCGGGCAAATCAATGGCACGACTGGCTACGAAGAGGCGGCAGCTCAAGGGCTCGTTGCCGGGTTGAACGCAGCTCGATATGCGCAGGAAGATAGCCCAATCACGTTTAGCCGCACAGAGAGCTATATCGGCGTCATGATTGATGATTTGGTGACGCGTGGCGTTTCCGAGCCCTATCGAATGTTCACGTCGCGGGCGGAATTTCGACTTTCGCTTCGGGCGGATAATGCGGATCAACGATTGACGCCGCTGGCCATGTCTTTGGGCTTGGTCTCGGATAGTCGCCAGGCGATCTTCGATAAGAAAATCGTTCAGCTTGATCGAGTTCGGGAAATTTTGTCTGGCAAAACCTATACTCCCAAAGAAATAGCGGCACTGGGTGTAAAGATCAATCAGGACGGGGCGCGACGCTCTGGCTTCCAATTGCTAAGCTATCCTGACGTAAAATTTGCCGACGTGGTTTTGTTAAATCCTGACCTTGAACAGGTTGAGCCAGAAATCGCTCAGCAACTTGAGCGGGACGCACTTTATGCCAATTATATCGAGAGACAGAAGCGGGATGTGGATCGGTTAAAGCGCGACGAAGATACGGTATTTCCTAAAGGACTGGACTTTGCAGCGATCAACGGTCTGTCGAACGAAATCAGCGAAAAGCTTAGTTGGTTACGACCGAGTAATATGTCACAAACTTCTCGAATTGAAGGGATGACACCGGCGGCATTGGTGCTGATCATGGCCCACCTTCGGAGCTTTGAGCGTCGGAATATTGGGTAGATGCAAGTAGATCCGAATATTTCCGACACGGTCAGTGTTCGCTTGGGACAATTTCATGAGCTGGTCTGCAAGTGGACCAAGGTCATCAATCTTGTCTCTCGCGTTTCCGTTGAGAATATTTGGACACGGCATATTCAGGATTCCATTCAAGTGTTTCACGTGAAACATAGCCAGGGTGGCCACTGGGTTGATCTGGGTTCTGGAGGGGGGTTTCCCGGGATCGTGGTCGCCATATTGGCTGCAGAGCTTGATCCCGAACTGCGTATGACGCTGGTAGAAAGCGATCAACGAAAGGCGACTTTTCTCAGAACGGCTTTGCGAGAGTTGGGGTTGAACGGTTCCGTGATTGCGAAGCGCGTTGAAGATGTGCCAAATTTGCAAGCAAACGTCATAAGCGCACGGGCGCTTGCGCCTCTCGTTCATCTCATCGCCTTGTCACAGGCGCACATGGCCGAAGGAGCGGTGGGCATTTTCCCCAAAGGGGCGCGATGGCAGGATGAAATTTACGACGCACAGCGCAATTGGCAATTCACCTATGACGCAATTCCGAGTACGACAGCCCAATCGGTCATCCTCAGGATTGAAGGAATCTCGCGTGTCTGATCCCACTCGCCCGACTGGAGCCAAGCTGATCGCGATCGCGAACCAAAAGGGTGGCGTCGGGAAGACGACGACGACCATCAATCTGGGCGCGGCACTTGCCGAAGAGGGGTTAAACGTATTGATCGTTGATCTTGACCCGCAAGGTAATGCATCGACAGGATTGGGGATCGAAGCGGAGGACCGTGGATATACAACCTATGACCTTTTGGTCGGGGACGTGGCGCTTGAGGATGTTGTCCTTGAGACGCGGGTTGACGGGCTGCGCATCATTCCGGCAAATGTCGATCTGAGCTCGGCAGACATAGAGTTGATCGCCAACGAAAAAAGAAGTTTTTTGCTCCACGATGCGCTCCGTCAGACAGCCATCGACGCATACCGGTTCGACTTTATTCTGATTGATTGCCCACCTTCTTTGAATTTGCTGACCGTAAATGCGATGGTTGCCGCGCATTCTGTCCTGGTGCCGCTGCAAAGTGAATTTTTTGCGCTGGAAGGGCTGTCGCAACTGATGCTGACCATTCGGGAGGTGCGTCAGACAGCCAATCCAGACCTTCGGATCGAAGGGGTGGTCATGACAATGTATGATGCGCGCAATAATCTGTCGCAACAGGTTGAATCCGATGCGCGGGATAATTTGGGCGATTTGGTGTTCCGATCCGTCATTCCGCGCAATGTGCGGCTGAGCGAGGCGCCGTCGTTCGCCATGCCGGTGCTGGATTATGATCCGACGTCGAAAGGCGCTGCGGCCTACAGGGCGTTGGCGAAAGAGCTGTTACAGAACAATGCGCACAAGGCCGCTTAGGGGGATAGAATGGAAAAACCAGAAAAGAAACGTGGCCTGGGGCGTGGATTGTCTGCCTTGATGGCAGATGTGGAGCCTGCGGTGTCTTCAACGACATCTCGTGCTGACCGCCGGTTGCCAATCGAACAAATCGTCCCCAATCCAAACCAGCCGCGACGCAGTTTCACGCCCGAGCAATTGCAGGAATTGTCAGATTCGATCCGGGCCAAGGGCATCATTCAGCCGATCATCGTGCGCCCTCAAGGAGAGGGCCGATATGAGATCGTTGCGGGCGAGCGCCGTTGGCGGGCGGCGCAAATGGCGCAATTGCACGAAATCCCTGTGTTGGTTCGGGAGCTGAACGATACCGAAGTGCTTGAGTTGGCCATCATTGAAAACATCCAACGTGCTGACCTTAATGCCATTGAGGAGGCGTCTGGCTATCGGCAGCTGATGGATAGATTCGGACATACGCAGGAAAGGCTCGCTGAGGCGTTGGGCAAAAGCCGTTCGCATATCGCCAACCTGTTGCGGTTGCTGAATCTGCCCGATGCCGTGCAGCAGTTGGTGAACGATGGCAAGTTGTCAGCCGGTCATGCGCGGGCTTTGATCACAGCGGAAAACCCAGAGGAATTGGCACAGAAGGTTGTTGCCAGAGGTCTGTCCGTTCGCGACACTGAAAAGCTGGCGAAGGCAAAGGGCGATGAGGTTAACAATATTTTTGATCCCAAGACACCCAGGACTGCCAAGAGCGAAAAAGATGCGGATACCCGGGCACTGGAACAGGATTTGACGGCTGCGTTGCGGATGAGCGTGACCATCGACCACGCGCCCGATCAGGAAAGCGGGACGATCAAAGTTGCCTACAAATCGCTGGAAGATTTGGACGAGCTGTGCAGGCTGCTGAGCGTTGGTCGTTAAGGCGGCAAAAGGGCAGCGATAACTGAATTCAGAACCATGCGGCCCTGTGCCGTGGCAGCAATGCGCGTGGGCGATGCTGTGACCATTCCGATGGCTACAAGATGGTCAACGTCTTCGTGCCTGAGTGGGGCGCCATTGATCTGCTCAAATCGCGCTGGGTCGATTCCATCGGTAAGGCGCAGACCCATCAGCAGGAACTCGACGGCCTGTTCGGATCGGTCTAGCTGTGCGTTCTCGGACCATGTATCACCGTGTTTGGACTTGGCCAGCCATTTCCCCGGTGCTGACCAGCACGCTATCGCCCGCCGCTCGGAGCCAAGGGTCAACCTCATATGCGCGCCGGGGCCGATGCCCAGATAATCACCATAGCGCCAATAGACCTGATTGTGCCGGGATTCAGATCCGGGCCGTGCATGGTTCGAGACTTCATAAGCGGGCATGCCGTGCGCTTCACAAAGCTCTTGGGTGAGTTGATACATGTCGGCCGAGGTATTGTCATCGGGCAGGCCACGCAGCCCCCCTCGCGCGTATCTGTCTCCAAACGCGGTGTTCGGCTCGATCGTGAGCTGATAAAGAGACAGGTGGTCAACCGCCATCGAGAGGGCTTCGGTCAGTTCAGACCGCCAATCAGCAAGGGTTTGTGACTGACGGGCGTAAATCAGATCAAAGCTAACCCTTGAAAAGGTGTTACGCGCAATGTCAAAGGCACGACGCGCGTCGGCAACGGAATGCAAACGCCCAAGACGCCGCAGATCTTCGTCGTTCAGCGCCTGAACGCCCATCGAGATACGGTTGATGCCGCCGTCCGAAAAGGCTCTGAAACGCCCGGATTCAACCGAACCGGGGTTCGCTTCGAGCGTGATTTCAAGGTCATTGACGCTGGCCCATGTCCGACGCACGCGTGTGAGGATGGCGGCAATTGTTTCTGGCGGCATCAGGCTGGGCGTGCCACCGCCAAAAAATACGCTGGTCAGGATACGACCCTGGGTGAGCGCGCCGAGGCGGTCGATTTCCGAAAGATATGCCTCTAGCCACGCGGCCTGATCGACAAAGGACACGACGTGACTGTTGAAGTCACAATAGGGACATTTGGATTCGCAAAACGGCCAGTGGATATAAAGCCCAAAGCCGCCGTTACGCCAATCATCCGCCAAAGCATCCGGCGACAAGTTTTCTGAACGCATCTGCACGGTGGCTTATCCTGTTCTTTTCCCAGCGATCCATCTCACCGAATGTAATGTCGAAACCGTCGGGTTGAAAGACCGGGTCATATCCATGTCCCTGTGCGCCGCGCATGGGCCAGACGATCTGACCTGGCATGATACCTGCGAAGACCTCGTCATGGCCGTCGGGCCAGGCCATCACCAGAGTGCAACAGAACCGGGCAAGACGCGGGTGAGCAGCCGCTTTGGCCTCGAGCAGATCATGGGTCTTTTGCATCGCCATGACAAAGTCGCGACCCGTCTCTGTTTCGGCCCAATCTGCGGTGTAGACACCGGGTGCGCCATCCAAAGTGTCGATTTCGATGCCGCTGTCGTCAGACAGGGCGGCCAGGCCGGTCGCACGCGCAGCCGCATGTGCCTTGATCCGGGCATTGCCTGCGAACGTCGTTTCCGTTTCGGCGGGCTCCGGCAGGTTCAACGTTGCGGCACCTGTCACCGCAACGTTGAAGGGGGCCAGAAGGTCTGCGATCTCTTCCAGCTTGCCTGCGTTGTGGGTGGCGACGACAAGTTGATCGCCGTCGAACCGCCGAGTCATGCCACGGCGGTCATCTGAGCGGCGACAAGTTCGGTCACGCCTTTCTCGGCCAGATCGACCATCTGGCTCATTTGACCGCGCGAAAATGTCGACCCCTCGGCAGACATCTGCACTTCGATCAGCTGGCCGTCACCGCGCAGGATGAAATTGCCGTCGACGCCGGCTTCGGAATCCTCGGGATAATCGAGATCAAGAACCGCCTGGCCCGCATAGATCCCGCAACTGACAGCGGCAACCGGAGAGACCAGCGGATCAGTGATCACATCACCGGCCTTCATCAGCTTGTTCACAGCCAGACGCAGAGCAACCCAGCCTCCGGTGATGGACGCGCAGCGCGTGCCGCCATCCGCTTGCAAAACATCGCAATCCACGGTGATCTGACGTTCGCCAAGGGCGACCCTGTCGATCCCGGCGCGCAAGGACCGCCCGATCAGACGCTGAATTTCAACCGTGCGCCCACCTTGTTTGCCCGTTGTCGCCTCGCGCCGCATCCGGGTGTTGGTGGCGCGGGGCAGCATGCCGTATTCTGCCGTCAGCCAACCCAAGCCACTGCCCTTGATGAACGGTGGCACGCGGTCTTCGATGGTGGCCGAGCACAGCACATGGGTCTCGCCCACACGGATCAGGCAGGATCCTTCGGCGTGGCGCATCACGTTCGGCTCAATTGAAACGGTGCGCATTTCGGCTAGGTCTCGTCCCGAGGGTCGCATGGTCGCTCCTGTGTCCATTTCTGTGTCAGGGATCGGGATACGGGGGCGGACGCAGCGGCGCAACCCGCATTGACCTTTGTCGTGAGGGGCCGTTCAATGACGCAGGAACAAGGTGTGACGCATGAGCGACGGCAGAAATATCCTATCCGAGATGAATGACCGCTCGCGCGAGGTGTTTCGCCGCGTGGTTGAGGGGTATCTCGATAGTGGAGAGCCCGTCGGTTCGCGCACATTAACAAGAACGTTAAGTGAACAAGTGAGCGCGGCAACCGTCCGCAATGTCATGCAAGACCTTGAGTTTCTTGGCCTTTTAGACAGCCCGCATGTGTCGGCGGGCCGGATACCGACGCAGTTGGGTCTGCGGTTGTTTGTCGATGGTTTGCTCGAGGTCGGCGATCTTGACGCCGAAGACCAGCAAAAACTGGACGCGACCATGGGCGCCAACGAAGACGATGTCAGCGGATTGCTCGACCGCCTTGGATCGGCGCTTTCGGGCGTGGCGCAGGGTGCGTCGCTTGTTTTGACGCCGAAACACGAGGCGGCGATCAAACATATCGAATTTGTGTCCCTCGGCGTGTCGCGGGCGCTGGCCGTTCTGGTCTTTGCCGACGGCCATGTGGAGAATCGCGTCTTTGCGCCTGCGCCCGGTCAAACGCCATCCTCGATGCGCGAGGCGGCCAATTTTCTGAATGCGCTGGTCGAAGGCAAGACGCTGAGCGAGGTGCGCAGCATCATCCAGCACGAGATAACGAATCGCCGGCAAGAGATCGACGGTCTGGCGCGGTCGCTGGTTGAAAGCGGGATGGCGGTCTGGGAAGAAAGCGACGACACGCCCGAACGTCTGATCGTGCGGGGCCGGTCGCATTTGCTGGGCGGTGAGGCAGAAGAGGCGGATTTGGCGCGCATCCGGGTGCTGTTCGATGACCTCGAACGCAAGCGGGATATCGCAGAATTCCTCAATCTGACCGAAGAAGGAGACGGCGTTCGCATTTTTATCGGCTCAGAGAACAAACTTTTCTCACTTTCGGGTTCCTCTTTGGTCGTCTCCCCATATATGAACGCAGATCGTAAGATCATTGGCGCCGTCGCGGTCATCGGGCCGACACGCCTGAATTATGGACGAATTGTGCCGATCGTGAACTACACCGCGCAGCTGGTCAGCAAGCTGGTGTCGGATCGCAGCTAGGGGTGAAGAATGGCAGAGCCAAAGAATGACGATTTTCTCGAGGACGTGGATGCGGCCGAGGCCGAAGAATACGCAGACGTCATGGCCGAAGATGACGACGAGGCGATGGAGCTGGACGAGTTGCGCGCGGAACGCGATGCGTTGCGTGACAAATTCATGCGTGCGCTGGCCGATGCCGAGAATGCGCGCAAACGATCCGAAAAGGACCGGCGCGAGGCCGAGCAATACGGCGGGTCGCGTCTGGCCCGCGATCTGCTACCGGTCTACGACAACATGTCGCGCGCTTTGGCCGCTGCCAACGAGGAGCAGAAAGAGATTTCGGCGGCCTTGCTCGAAGGGGTCGAGCTGACGCTGCGCGAATTGACCCATGTTTTTAAAAAGCATGGAATCGAACCGATCACACCAAAGGTCGGCGACCCGTTCGATCCGCAGACCCATCAGGCAATGTTCGAGGCCCCCGTGCCCGGCACCAAGAAAGGCGAGATCATTCAGGTCTCTGCCGAGGGGTTCATGCTGCACGACCGGTTGCTGCGTCCCGCGCAGGTCGGCGTGTCGTCCACTCCGGCCAGTTAGGTTATTCGGGCCAGTTGGGTTATCCGGGCCAGTTAGGTTATTCGGGCGAGCTTAGCCGCTTCAGCTCATAAATCAGGTCCAACGCGTCACGCGGGCTGAGCGTGTCGGGTTGAATCTCTGCCATCTTTGCGTCCACCGGGTTGGTCTTCTTGACCGGCTGCGGTGGCGGGGCGGCTGAGAAGAGCGGCAGATCGTCGATCAGGGCCTTGGGCGACGGCTTGTTCCGCTCTCCCTTTTCCAGCGCATCCAGCACATGCCGCGCGCGGGCCACGACTGCTGCGGGCAGCCCGGCAAGTTGCGCGACCTGCACGCCATACGACCGGTCGGCGGCGCCGTCCCGCACCTCATGCAGGAAAATCACCTCGCCCCCCCATTCCTTGACGGCCACCGTGGCATTCGTCACACCCTCGAGCGTCCCGGCCAAAGCGGTCAATTCATGGTAATGCGTCGCAAAAAGCCCGCGCACCTTGTTGACGTCGTGCAGATGCTCGAGCGTGGCCCAGGCGATGGACAGACCATCATAGGTCGCTGTCCCGCGCCCGATCTCATCCAGGATCACCAGCGCATGATCGTCGGCCTGATTGAGAATCGCGGCGGTTTCGACCATTTCCACCATGAAGGTCGACCGACCGCGCGCCAGATCGTCCGCCGCGCCAACCCTGCTGAAAATCTGACTGACCATCCCGATATGCGCCGAGGCCGCAGGCACATGACTGCCGATCTGGGCGAGCAGGGCGATCAGCGCATTCTGCCGCAGGAACGTCGACTTACCCGCCATGTTGGGACCGGTCAACAGGGTCACCGCAGCACCCTCGTCTGCTGTCAGCGTGCAGGAATTGGCGATAAAGGATGCATTACCCTGTTGGCGCAACGCCCGTTCCACAACCGGATGGCGGCCATCGACAATCTCGAACGCGCGGGTCTGATCGACTTTGGGGCGGCACCAGTTTTCGCCAGCCGAGAGATTCGCCAGACCCGCCGCCACATCCAGCGTCGACAGACCCAAAGCCGCCTGCGCGACCTCCGCGTTCTGGTCCAGAATCGCCTGTGTCAGAGACGCATAATGCCCCAGTTCGATCTCAATCGCGCGTGACCCTGCATTGTGAATGCGTGTCTCGATTTCGGACAATTCAACTGTTGTGAACCGCACCTGATTGGCTGTGGTCTGTCGGTGAATGAACCGGTCCGACAGCGGCGGCGACTGCATCTTTTGCGCATGGGTCGCGGTGGTCTCGATGAAATAGCCCAGCACATTGTTGTGCTTGATCCTGAGTGTCGGGATGCCGGTCGCCTCGGCATACTCCTTTTGCATGCCAGCGATGACACTGCGCCCGTTATCGCGAAGTTTGCGCGCCTCGTCCAGATCGCTGTCGAAGCCGTCGGAAATGAACCCTCCATCGCGCGCCAGCAAGGGCGGCTCAGCGACCAGAGCCTGACCCAGCAAGTCCGCCAAAGCGCCATGTCCGGTCATGGATTGCACGGCCTGCGCCAATTCGTCGGGCAGATCCGCCGCATCCAGTTTCCGCGCGTTCCCCTCGGCCTGCTCCAGCCCGTCCCGGATCGCGGCCAGATCGCGCGGGCGACCCCGGTCGAGAGCCAGCCGCGACAGGGCCCGCTCCATATCCGGGACATGCCGCAACGCTTCGCGCAGGCTCCGTGCCAGATCGGCCTGCGCCACGCACCAATCAATCGCATCGAGCCGTGCCTGAATAGTTTGCAGGTCACGGGTCGGCGCGCTCAGACGACGATCCAGCAGACGCGCGCCGCCGGGTGTGACCGATCGGTCGATCACCGACAGCAAGGACCCGGCCCGCCCGCCATTCATCGCATGGGTCAGCTCGAGATTCCGGCGCGTCGCGGCGTCGATCTGCATGAGGCCGGACACGGCATCGCGCTGGGGATGTTGCAGCCTGGGCAACTGGCCTTTCTGGGTGATCTCGAGATAATCGACCAAAGCGCCCATCGCAGAGACTTCGACCCGTTCGAAATTTCCGAACGCATCCAGCGTGGCGATTCCATACAGCGATAACAGTCTCTGTTCCGCCCCGGAACTGTCAAAACTGGCCTGTCCCAGCGGTGTGACAATCAACCCCAGATCGGTGATGATAGTCTCTAACGCGCGCGTTTCGTCGTCACAGACCAGCACTTCGGAAGGGCTCAGCCGCGCCAGCTCGGGGCCCAGACGCGCAGGTGGCAAGGGCATCACGTGAAACGCGCCGGTCGAGATGTCGGCCCAGGCCAGCGCCATCTCGCCGCGCATCTGCGCCACTGCGCACAGGTAATTGTGCCGCCGTGCATCAAGCAGCGCGTCCTCGGTCAGTGTGCCGGGTGTCACCAGCCGGACAACGTCGCGTTTCACGACCGACTTGTTACCGCGTTTCTTCGCCTCTGCCGGGTTTTCCAGTTGCTCACCGACGGCCACACGAAACCCCTTGCGGATCAGCGTCAGCAGGTAGCCTTCGGCGGATTGCACAGGCACGCCGCACATCGGAATATCCTCGCCCTCATGCTTGCCGCGTTTGGTCAGCGCGATGTCCAGCGCCTGTGCCGCCGCAACCGCGTCGTCAAAGAACAGCTCATAGAAATCGCCCATCCGGTAGAACAAAAGCGCATCGGGATATTGCGCCTTGATCCCCAGATATTGCGCCATCATCGGCGTTTGCGTCGGTTTGATCGTCATATCTGCCCCCCAGCGATGCCAGGGACCATAGCCAGCCCGGCAGATACGCGAAACCATGAACATTGAGCACGGGACCCAAAGTTTCAGCCCCTACCCCATAGACGGTGAAGCAATGGCCAACCCCAATTCACCCGGCTAAAGGCGCTGGCCTTTCATCCCGAGCCGAGGTCGGCAAGTTCGAGATTGCCACGACGGACCACATGATCACGTAGCGCGATGCCAGGCTTGCCCGATTGCCCGATAACGGTGTCCCCTGTCTGGAAAACGCGGCCAATCCCGAACTGTCCTATGATCAAAACAACAAGGGCGTGCTGGTCGATAGCGGCCCTCCGGGGGAGTTTATCTGGCGAAATGAAGCCGGGGATACGCGCAGACGACCCGGCTGTTTCGTTTGTCGAGGTCAGGGACCTGCAAAGGGGGCGGCAGAGCCCCAAAGCTGACGCACACGTTCGTCGCGCCCGCAGGCCGTGCGGTAGGCCTTGTAGGCTTCGGATTGCCTCTTCGGGCCGAAGCGGGTCAGCACGATGTTGGTGCCTTTGTAGTAATCCTGATGATAGGCCTCGGCCTCGTAGAAGGTGCTTTCGGCGAGGATTGGCGTCACGATTTTTTGGTCCAGGACGCGCTCGGCTTCGCCCTTGGCTTGGGTCGCGGCGGCCCGTTCCACAGCGTCAGAGACAAAAATTGCGGTCCGGTAGCTGTCGCCCCGGTCGCAGAACTGCCCGCCAGCATCAGTGGGATCCACAGAGCGGAAGAACATGGACAGCAATTGATCCACGGTCACTGTGTCCGGATCGTATTCGATCTGAACCGCTTCGTAATGGCCGGTGTCGCCGCCTGTTACTTGTCTGTAGGTCGGGTTCGCAAGGGTGCCGCCGGTATAGCCCGATAAGACCGATCGCACGCCGGGCACCTGTTCGAAGTCCGACTCGATGCACCAGAAACACCCGCCAGCGAGGGTCAGCGTTTCGGTGCCCTCCGCGCGGGCCTTGTCGCCTTGTGACAAGGCTCCCACGATGATCAGAGCGCTCAGAAGAAGAGGTTTGAGTTTGACGGAAGACAACATGAGAAATCCTTTCGGTGAACAGGCATTGATTTGAAGCGTGCCGCGCCTTGCCCTGCGGCTCAACCCTGTGTCATGGCTTGTCACGCATGCGTGAGCAAAGGTTAACCAAAGCATGAGCAGCGAGACACGCCGCATCGCGATGTGGTCCGGGCCGCGCAACCTGTCGACGGCGATGATGTATGCCTTTGGCAACCGCGCGGATACCTGCGTCGTGGACGAGCCGTTTTATGCCAGTTATCTGGTCGCCCACGGTCAGCAGCACCCGATGCGCGACGCGGTTCTGGCCAGCCAGAGCAGTGATCCGGTCGCCGTGATCGACGATCTGTCGGGGCCGGTGGACAGGCCGGTGTTTTATCAGAAACATATGACGCAGCACATGATTGGTTCGGTTCCGCGAGACTGGTTGGAGCACGTGACCAACGTGTTTCTGATCCGCCACCCGGCGCGGGTTGTGGCCAGCTTTGCAGAGAAGCTCGAAAACCCGACGTTGGCCGATATTGGCTTTGTGCAGCAGGTCGAGATCTTTGATCAGGTCCTTGCGCTGGGCCAGATCCCTGTGGTGATCGATTCGGTCGATATCCGGGCGGACCCCGAGAGGATGCTGCGTCTGCTCTGCGCGGCGATCAACATCCCGTGGGATCCGGCGATGCTGCGCTGGCCTGCCGGTGGGCACGCGTCTGACGGGGTCTGGGCGGCGCATTGGTATGGGGCGGTTCACCGGTCCACAGGCTTTGCCGGGCCAGAGGGGGCCTTGCCGGAGCTGAGCGGAAAGAGCGCCGCCTTGTGTCGGGCGGCGCTTCCATTTTACGAAAGGCTCAAGGCCGGACGTCTGACGTTTTAGCTATTTCAGCCGCCGATTCCGTGCTGCGAGCAGTTTGAGCCGCAGGGCGTTCAGTTGAATGAAACCTGCCGCGTCTTTCTGGTCATAAGCCCCCGCATCATCCTCGAATGTCACATGTGCCTCTGAATAGAGCGAATGGTCGGACCAGCGACCCACCGTGCGGGCGAGACCTTTGTAGAGCTTCAGGCGGACAAAGCCGGTGACGTGTTCCTGCGATTTGTCGATGGCGGCTTGCAGCATGTCGCGCTCGGGTGAGAACCAGAAGCCGTTGTAGATCAGTTCCGCATAGCGGGGCATCAGTTCGTCCTTGAGGTGTGCCGCTCCGCGGTCCAGCGTGATCGACTCGATGGCGCGATGGGCTTCGAGCAACAATGTGCCGCCCGGTGTTTCGTAGATGCCGCGCGATTTCATGCCGACAAAGCGGCCTTCCACCAGATCGAGCCTGCCGCAGCCGTGTTTGCCGCCAAGCTCATTGAGCCGCGTCAGGATCGTCGCGGGCGACATCGTCTCGCCGTTGATCGACACGGCATCGCCGCGCTCGAACCCGACCTCGACATATTCGGGCTTGTCTGGCGCATCCTCGGGCGCGACTGAGCGCTGATAGATATAATCGGGGGCCTCGATGGCAGGGTCTTCGAGAACCTTGCCTTCGGAGGACGTATGCAAAAGGTTGGCATCGACGCTGAACGGGGCCTCGCCGCGCCTGTCCTTGGCCACGGGGATCTGATGCGCCTCGGCGAACTCGATCAGTTTGGTGCGCGATGACAGGTCCCATTCCCGCCACGGCGCGATCACCTTGATGTCGGGGTTCAGCGCATAGCAGGCCAGCTCGAACCGGACCTGATCGTTGCCTTTGCCGGTGGCGCCGTGGGCCACGGCATCCGCGCCTTCCATCTCGGCGATCTCGACCAGACGTTTCGAGATCAGCGGACGCGCGATGGATGTGCCAAGAAGATAAAGCCCCTCATACAAAGCATTCGCCCGGAACATCGGGAACACAAAGTCGCGGACGAACTCTTCGCGCAGATCCTCGATATGGATGGCGGATGCGCCCATAAGTTCGGCCTTGGCCCGGGCAGGCTCCAGCTCTTCGCCCTGGCCCAGATCGGCGGTGAAGGTCACCACCTCGCAGCCGTATTCCGTTTGCAGCCATTTGAGGATGATCGAGGTATCGAGCCCCCCGGAATAGGCCAGAACGACTTTCTTGGGCGCAGACATGAACGGCATCCTTTATGCTGGGTTGGCGCGGCGATTAGCGGGTTTTGGGGTCCGGGGCAAGGTTTGCCGCTTTGCGTCGCGTGGGCCGCGTGTTAGCGATACGCCCAGCGGCAACTTGCGAGGGTAGTATGAAGGGCTGGCAGATATTCGTGCATTCGGTGCGGCTGGTGATGAACAATCTGGGCGCGGCGTTTCGGGTGTCGATCGTGCTCTACCTCGGGGCGGTGGCCGTGCAGGTCTATCAGTTTCTCAACCCGCCGCAGATGGTCGAAGGGACGCAGATTCTGGATCCCGGAAATGCGTTTACGTTGTTCATGCTGGCCGTCGTGTCGCTGATCCTGTCGCTGTGGATCGCTGTCGCCTGGCACCGCTATGTGCTGAGCGGGGAATTGCCCGAAGGTTATCTGCCGACCTGGCATGGTGCTGAGATCTGGAAATACTTCTGGCGGTCGGTTCTGATCGCTATTCTGGTCGCGATTGCGGCCATTCTGGTGTCGCTTCCGATGGGGTTCATCGTTGCGGGGTTGCCTGGGCTGTTCTGGCTGGTCGTGCCTGTGGCGATCGGAGCAGGGGCCTATGTGTTCTTTCGCCTCGGTGTCAGCCTGCCCGCCATCGCCATGGGCGATGACATGAGCTTTGGTGACGCATGGAATGCAACGGCGGATCAGGCGCAGACCATTCTTGTTCTGGTCGCATTGGTCATCGGCGGGTCGCTGATCCTGACGCTGCCATCGCTGATCAACAATGACCCCAATTCCCTGATTTCACTGGTCTACGGGGTTGTCGTAAACTGGTTTGCCACCATCATCGGAATCTCGACGCTGACCACGCTTTACGGCCATTTCGTGCAGGGGCGTGACATTGACTGAGTTTGCCGCCGCCGCGCAGGCCGCGATGCAGGCCATGCGCGCGGTCTTTCCCGCGACGCCGCTTTTGCGCAATGACCATCTGTCCGAACGGTTCGAGGCTGATATCTGGCTCAAACGCGAGGATATGTCGCCCGTCCGATCCTACAAGTTGCGCGGCGCGTTCAACGCGATGCGCAAGGCGCGCGCGCCACTTTATGTTTGCGCCTCGGCGGGCAATCACGCGCAAGGCGTCGCTTATATGTGCGGCCATTTCGGCGTGCGCGGGCTGATCTTCATGCCGGTCACGACACCTCAACAAAAGATTCAAAAGACCCGGATGTTCGGCGGCGACGCGGTCGAGATCCGCCTGACAGGCGATTATTTCGATGTGACTTTGGCCGCCGCGCAGGCTGCCTGTGCCGATGAAGGCGGTCATTTCCTGTCGCCCTTCGACGATGAGGACGTGATCGAAGGTCAGGCCTCTGTCGCCGCCGAGATCGCCGAACAACTGGGCCGCGCGCCCGATCATCTGGTGCTGCCTGTGGGCGGCGGAGGGCTCTCGGCCGGCACGGTCAGCTATTTTGGCGACGCCTGCCAATATACCTTGGTGGAGCCTGCGGGCGGGGCCTGCCTGCGCGCGGCCCTCGTCGCAGGAATGCCTGTCGCGCTGGACAGCGTGAACACCTTCGCCGATGGTGCCGCCGTCGCCCGCATCGGTGACCGGACCTTCGCACGACTGCGCGGAATTGGCCTTGCCAACGTGCTCACCATTCCCGAAGATCGTCTCTGCACTACCATGATCGAGATGCTGAACGTCGAAGGGATCGTGCTGGAACCGGCGGGCGCGCTGGCAATCGATGCTCTGCGTGATCTCGGTCAGTCTATTCGGGGCCGCACGGTCGTCTGCGTCGCATCGGGCGGCAATTTCGACTTTGAGCGGTTGCCCGAGGTCAAGGAGCGCGCGCAACGGTATTCCGGCCTGAAGAAATATTTCATCCTGCGCATGCCGCAGCGCCCCGGCGCGCTCAAGGAATTCCTCGGGCTGCTTGGCCCCGATGACGATATCGCCCGGTTCGAATATCTCAAGAAATCAGCGCGGAACTTTGGATCGGTCCTGATCGGGATCGAGACAAGCCACGCCAGCAATTTCGAGGCCTTCCTGACCAAGCTGCGCGCGGGTGGGTTCGCCTATACCGACATCACCGATAACGAGACGCTGGCGCAGTTTGTGATCTGAGGCCGCCACCACAACATGGCGTGTCCCCCGGCTTCATTTCGCCAGATAAACTCCCCCCAGTGGGCCGATTGGCCAAATTTCCGAAAATCCGACCAGATCTCACAGAAAAGTCCTCAAAAGACCGAAAAATACTCTGCCTGCTCCCATTCCGACAGATGCCCCAGATACCGGTTCCACTCCGCCCGTTTCAACGCGCAAAGGTAGTCGACAAACGCATCCCCCAGCTCAGCCCGATACAGCGTCGATCCGTCAAACGCCGCAATCGCTTCAGCCAGATTGACGGGCAACCGTCGCGCGTCACTGGCATAGGGGGCCTCGACCGGAGCAGGGGCAACCAGCCGTCGTTTCAGCCCATCCATCCCGCTGACGATCTGCGAGGCGATGGCATAATACGGGTTCGCCGCGGTCTCGGGCACGCGGTTCTCGATACGGCTCGCAGCATCACCCGGAGCCATCAACGCGCGCAGCATCGCGCCGCGATTGTCGCGTCCCCATTGAATGCGGTCCGGGGCAAGTTGGTAGGGTTGGTAACGCTTGTAGCCGGTGATTGTCGGCGTGGTCAGCAGGCAGCTTTCGGCGGCATGGGCCAGCAACCCCGCAACCCAGCCATGTGCATGCGGGCTGAGCCTGTCACCCTGCGGAATAAAGAGGTTCGGACCGGTTTTGCGGTGACTCAGAGACTGATGAATGTGCCAACCGCTCGCCACGGCGTTGTCGATCCGGGGGCGGCACATGAAGGTCGCGTGCAAACCGCGCCGCGCACAAACCTGTTTGACCATGGTGCGGAACATCACCAGCAGATCGGCCTGTTCCAGCGGGTCTCCGGGGGCGAACGTGAATTCGACTTGTCCCGGCCCCATTTCGACCTCGGTGGACATCACGGGCATATCCATCGCCTGCGCGGTGCGGCGCAGATCGTCCAGAACAGGCTCTAACAGGTCGTAAACACCGTCTGTCAGATATTGGTAACCATGCGCGATGGGTCGTGTCCCGGGCGGTTGCGGCGGCATGGTGCTGTCCGAATGTGTGGGCTGACCGGTCAGCGCGTAGACGTGAAATTCGATCTCGATCCCGATGGTCAAAGCCAGTCCTTGCGCGGACAAATCCTTCACCGTGCGCCGCAGCACATCGCGCGGTGCAAAGGGGATGGCTGCGCCGTCCTTCATTACCGTATCGCACAGGACCCATGCGGAATGCGGCGACCACGGCAATCGACGAAAGGTCGATGGATCGGGCAGCAGACGGATGTCACCCGCGCCTTGCATTGGCGCGTCGCTGCCGGCCTCCCAAACCGGAAAGACCGTCCGGTGAGAGGTATCCTTGAGCAGCAGTGTCGCGGGCGCCATGATCCCTTCCTCAAGCGCAGCAGGCAGGGCGCTGGCGACCAGTGCCTTGCCCCGCAACACGCCGTGGGCGTCTGGAAAGAGGATGCGAACAGTCTCTAATCCTGCGGTATCAAGAGGTTCCATGCTCACTCCGGGACTGTGGCGTCCCAGCCCGTGCAAGCTGCGCGGCGTTCGGTATCGCCAGCGCGGTAGGCCGCGCGCCAGTCGCCGTGTGTGTCGATCGTGTCGTTGCTGATCGGGCCATGAACGCTGCCCGCATCGACGCCCCGCATCGGCAATGCGCCCGTGTCTCCATCGGTCAACCCCGCCATTGCGGCGCGCAACATCCGGCGGTAGCGAATGATGGCGATGTCGGTCTTGCCCAGATGTTCCTGCGTTCGGTCCTGAACGGGCCCCATGGATTCCACCGCCCATTGATCATGCACGTTGATGTCCAGGCCCATGCCGGTATAGGTCGTGGTCCGCTGTTCATCAGGGTCGAAGCCGTAGTCGTTGCGCTTGTTTTTCAAAGGTGCGTAATCCGGCAAACGGTGCTCTTTCAGTCTCTGATGCAGCATTTTGTCCTTGTCCACAGGCGCGTCGAAACTGGTGAACATCGAATACCAATAGCAATGGGTGTCATCGACCGGCACGTGCCATTGCGTGATGATCATCTCGCGCGACATCGGGATGCTGATCGCGTGTGGAAAGATCTGGTTGGTGATGCGCACATGCGTCCGCCCGTCGCCCAGATGCCGCAGGGCAATGACGCGCATGCCGTAATCGGTATCCTCGGTCGTGATCTCGGGGCGGGGGTAGTCGCGCAAAAGCTGCGTCATGGGGATATCGGTGTTGGCGGCCTTGTCGCGGAATTGTTTGCCGTAGCTGTCGGCGGGGTCTTCATCCTCCAGAAACCTGTGCAGGAAGGATGCGTGGGCGGGGTCGATACCGACCTCCATCGCTTGCAGCCAATTGCATTCCCACAGGCCTTTGAATGCAAATACGTGGGATGCAGGCGCGCGAAAGCAGTCGAAGGCGGGGAAATCAGGCGCTCCGCCGTCGCCCAGGTATGCCCAGACGATGCCGTTTTTCTCGACCACCGGATAGGACACGGCCTTGATCTGCTCATGCATGCGCGAGCCCTCGGGCTCTCCGGGTTGTTCCACACATTGCCCGGTCCGGTCGAAATGCCAGCCATGGAACGGACAGCGCAAGCCGTTGTCTTCGAGCCTGCCAAAGCACAGATCAGCGCCGCGATGCGGGCAATGCCGCCCGATCAGACCCAGTTCGCCGCTTGTGTCGCGAAACAGGACAAGGTCTTCGCCCAGCAGACGCACAGGGACCACGGGGCGGGGTCCTTGCAGTTCGTCGCTCAGCGCGGCGGGTTGCCAATATTGCCGCATGACAGCGCCTGCGGGCGTGCCGGGTCCTGTGCGTGTCAGCTGGTCGTTGAGTTCCTGTGCAATCATTGTGCCCCTCCCGGACGTATTTGGGTCAGACTAGACCGCCTTGGCTCAGATGTCTTCCAGGATCAGTCCGGGGGACAGCGCGCGCGGGTCGGCCTTGAGATCGAGGATCGCAGGAACCCCTGCCGCCCGCGCGTCAGCAAAGGCGTGCGGGAAATCGGCGTCCGATGTCACCGTCGCACCAAAACCGCCGTAGGCCCGGGCGAGCGCCGCGAAATCGGGGTTCACCATCTGCGTGCCAGAGGGACGCTTGGGATAGATTTTCTGCTGGTGCATGCGGATCGCGCCATACATCCCGTTGTTGCTGATCAGAACGATCACGTTCGCGCCATTTTGCGCAGCGGTGCCGAATTCCTGCATCACCATCTGGAAACAGCCGTCACCCGCAAGGCAGATCACATCGCGATCAGGATGTTCCAGCTTGGCCGAAATGGCGGCGGGCAGGCCATATCCCATGGATCCGCTGGTGGGGGCAAGCTGCGTGCGCCAGCTGCGATAGCGGTAATAGCGGTGCAGGAAAGCGGCATAATTGCCCGCGCCGTTGGTCAGGATCGCGTCGTCCGGTAAAGTGTCGTTGAGATGCGCGATCACACGCTCCATCCGCAGATCGCCGGGGGTGTCCCTGGGGGTCTGCCATGTCTCGTAGCGCGTGTGGTCCTCAGTAATCAGCGCCTGACGGTCGGGGCCGGGTTTCACAACAGCAAGCAGTTGGGCGACGACCTGCGCGGCATTGGCGTTCACGGCCAGATCGGCGCAGTAAACGCGGCCCAGCTCATCCGCACCGTAATGCACGTGGATCAGGGTCTGTTTCGGCTTGGGAACGTCCAGCAGCGTGTAGCCGGACGTGGTGATTTCGCCCAAACGTGGCCCAAGAGCGAGGATCACATCGGCATCCTTCACGCGTTGGGCAAGCGCCGGGTTGATACCGATGCCAACATCGCCCGCATAATGGCTGTGCCGGTTGTCGATATAATCCTGACAGCGGAAAGATGTGCCGACGGGGATTTGCGCCCGGGTTGCCAAACCTGCCAGATCCTGCGCGGCCTGAGACGTCCAACCGCCACCACCTGCGATGATCAGAGGGCGCACAGCAGGCTCTAACATGGCCAGAATGGCGTCGATGTCGTTAGCGGGGGCCTGACCGGAGGGCAGGTTTGCAGCAGGCGCGTCGACCATTGCGGTGGAGGCGGACAGCATGTCTTCGGGCAGGGCCAGCACCACGGGGCCGGGGCGGCCCGATTGCGCCATGTGAAACGCATGGCTGATGTATTCCGGCAGGCGGTCGATGCGGTCGACCTCTGCCACCCATTTGGCAAGCGGGGCGAACATGGCGCGGTAATCCACCTCCTGGAACGCTTCGCGGTCGCGCTGGTCGCTGGCGACCTGGCCGACGAACAGGATCATCGGGGTGCTGTCCTGCATCGCCACATGCACGCCTGCGCTGGCGTTGGTGGCGCCGGGGCCACGTGTGACGAACGCAATGCCGGGTCGGCCTGTCAGCTTGCCATACGCCTCGGCCATCATTGCGGCACCGCCTTCGTGACGGGCCACGATCGTATCTATTCCCGAATGATAGAGCCCATCCAGAGCCGCGAGATAGCTTTCGCCGGGGATACAGAAGACCCGTTTGACGCCTTGGATCTTGAGCGCGTCAACAAGGATCTGGCCGCCGTGGCGCGTTTCGGGATGGGTCATGCGGGTCTCCGGACTGGGTCACACCATCGGTAGCAGGGTTTGTCATGCGGGGCCAAGAGGGTGTCGCGCCTAGTAATCCCGCTCAAAGAAAATCCCGAGCGACGTCTCGCCCGCGCTGTCGGTCGTGCCGCGTGCGGTGATGTCAGGGGTCACGTCGATGTTGATCGACAGCTCGGATGTGCCGCTGCCGACAGTCACGTCGGTGTAGACGTTTTCGCTGATGTATTTACCCGCCCGCACGGCCACGTCACCGTTGTCGCCGCTGGTCAGGTCCAGATCGTCAAGGTCCAGACCGTTGCGAAGGCTCTCGAATATGCCCGATCCCGCACCGCGCCCGGCCAGCGTGGCGACGGCATTGGCCAGTTGCAGCGCCTGCAACGGCGATATGTCAGAGGTGCCGCGCCCGAACAGGATCAGCGCGAGAACCTCGTCTTCGGGCACAACAGGGTCGGATACGAACGACACTTCGGGGCTGCTCACACGGCCCGCAACGATGATGGATGCGGTGCCGATATCCGTCTGTGTCGTGGCGACAAAGCGGATGCGCGGGTCGAAATCGCCCTCCAGCAGGATCCGTCCTTGGTTCAGCGCAAAGCGTTGGCCCAATATGTCGAGCCTCCCGCGCACCAGCGTGAATTCCCCTGCCGTCACCGGTTCTTGCGTCGTGCCGCTGATCCGGACGGCGCCGCCCAATTCGGCATCCAGCCCGCGACCGCGCAGAAAGATCCGGTTGGGTGCGCTGATCTGCAGATTCAGACCGTAGGGACGCTGCGTGCGGACGATTTCGGGCCGAGCGGTCGGACGGGTGGAAAGGCCAGCGCGCTCGAACGTGCGCGCCACCGGGCGGGGCAGACCGACATGGCGAATATAGGGAATCGACGAGGGGCCGGACATGCCGGTCTCGGGCACCCGCAATTGCGTCTCGTCCAGGGTGATTTGCCCCGCGATCTGCGCACCGCCGGAAAGCGGCCCGGTAATGGTGATGGTGCCGCCCAAGCGTGTATCATAGAGCTGCGGATCGACAAGCCGTGCCCTGCGCAACCCAATGGCCAGATTGGCGGGAAAGCCATTGCCAAGGGTGATCGGCCCGGTGACCTGCACCTCGCCCCCATCGACCAACTGGCCGTTGGCATCGACGACCATGCGCCCCTGGTCGAACCTCAGCGCAAGGCGTGTCGGGTCGAGCACCAGCCGCGCTGCGGGAAACACCAGTCGCGCGTCGGTCGCGTTCAGGGTGCCTGAAAGACCGCTGAGCGACAGCGCGGTCACCCGCAGATCGACCTGCGCTACGCCTGCGACCGAGGCCGGGTCGATGAACGGGTTGACGAGGGTCAAAGGCAGGCTGCCTTGCAGGTTCAGATCGGTCGTGCCTCCGACGGTGCCGTTCAGTTGCAATCGGGTTCCGGCCAGACCGCCGATCTGAGCTGCAAGAGAGACGTTATCGCCCGATTGCCGCGCGGTCCCGTCCAGCGTGACCCGCCCCGCAATCGGAGAACCGAAGGCGGCGGCATTGGGCAAATCGACAGTGTAGTTGGCACTCAACCCGCCGTTCAGGTCGGCGTTCAGCTGCGCCCGTGCGCCTGCCGGGCCTGTGGCATTGGCGGTCAGGCGCAGGCCCTGAGCGGTTTGCGCGGCGTTGCCCGTCACCCGCAAAGGGCCGTTCGCAGGCACACCCAGAGAGGCGACATCCGGGATTTGCAGGGTGAAATCCCCGGATAGCCCATCGCTGAATTGTGCATCGACGGTGCCTGTAGCCCCCAGCGGTCCTGCCAGATCGGCTTGAACCGACAGACGACCTTCGGCGCTTCGGGTCGCTGTGCCCGACGCCCGCAAGGCCCCTGCAAACGGCACACCCAGCGGGCGCGCGTCGGGTAAGGCAATGTTGAATTCCGCCGAAATGGTCTCTGATATTTGCGCGATCACGTCGCCTGAGCTGCCCAGCGGACCCGTCAGATCAGTGTCGATGACAAAGCTGTCACCCTGCCGTGTGGCGACCCCGTTCAGGCGCAAGGCTCCGGCATAGGGCACGCCAAGCGGGCGGGCGTCGGGCAATGTCACGTCGAACGAGGCGGTCAGAGGCGCGCTCAGATCGACATTGACCGAGATGCGCGATGCGTAGGGTCCGGTGCCATTGGCGGTCACGATCAACCCGTCGTCACCTTGGCGGATATCCCCGTTCAAAGACGCTCCACCGGGCACAGGGACGCCCAGCGACGACAGGGAGGGCACCTCGGCGGAATATTGCAGGTCGAGAGGGCTGAGCGGGCCCGCGACCTGCGCCACGATGCCGTCCGGACCTTGCAGATCGGTGTCGATCCGCCAGCCTGTTCCGGGGTCGCTGATCGTCCCGTCGAGCAGGGCTGCTCCGGTCAATGGCGCGCCGTAGGCTGCGACATCGGGCACGCGGGCGGTGTAGGTCACGCGGCGCGCCTCGCCCAGATCTGCGGTCAGTTGCGCGGTGACGTCGGCGGGCGCATCGAGGTCTGCATCGACGATCCAGCCGTCACCTTCGTTGCGGGCAATGCCGCTGGCGGTGACCGGCCCTGCGACGGGGGAGCCGACCAGTGCAGCATCGCTCAGCCGGAATGAATAATCGAGACTGCCTTGGTCCGAGCCGATGGTCCCTGCGGCCTGTGCGCTGATCGCCCGTGCCGCAATCTCGAAATTGCGCAAGGTGATACCACTTCCGTCGCGTCGCGCGGACAGCCGCACATCGGCAGCACCGCCCAGCAGCCCGTCGAGCATGTCCTGACCCAGCGTCAGGTCGGTCGTGTCCCCCGAGAGCGTGATGTCGAACGCGCCGCCGGGGTCGGCAGCACCTGTCAGGCTCAAGGCTGCGGCACCGCCCAGATCAAGCCCCACAAGGCCCGACAAGGGTGACAGATCGTCGGATTTCAGCTTAAGATCGAATGTCTGGCCCAGAGTTTGTTCAAGCGCGTCGAAGGCAAGTTCGCCGGTCAGCGCACCTGCGGCGGCGGACAGGCGCAAATCCTCGATCACGATCGGATCGCCGTCAGAGACGATCAGCCGCAGCGCGCCTTGCGGGGTCGCGCCCAGCGCGCGCATCAAGCCCGGATCCGCCAGCGCCAAATCTGCCGTGTCAAAGTTGATGTCGGCATCAAACCCGTCTTCGGACAGCTGGCCGGTGCCACGCAACCGGGCGCTGGCCAGCGATGTGCCGCCCATTTGCAGCCCGTCGACGCGCAATTCGCCGGTCCAGACATCGCCGGTATCGGCATCAAACCGCAACATCAGCCCGGCTGAGGTGACCGATGTGTCCGCCCCCGGCACAGGCAGCAACACACGCTGGCCTTGAGGCGGCGTCAGCGCGCCGGTCAGGTCGATCTTTTCGGGTTGGCCATCGGCCCCGATGGCGAGCGTGCCATCAAGGTTCAGTGCCGCCGCAGTCAGCCGGAACACATCCAGCGACAGCGCGCCGTCAGCGGCCTGCTGGCCTTGTGCTGTCACCGCGACATCGTCGCCAAAAAACGGACGGTATTGCGGCGCGAACAATGCGGTTACGTCGCCGCCCATGCGCAGCGCGAAATCGCGAATGCCCGCGTCTGTCTGCACTTCAAGCGTGCCGGTCAGGCGCGGCACACCGCCGGTGCGCAGGACCAGATCGCCGCTCAGATCGTCCAGCGTGCCTTCGGCCTCGACCGCAAGCGACAGGGCGGGCGCATCGGGCACCTTGAGCAATCCAGCGACCAGACCGCCCGCAGGTTCGGTCAGCGACAGGTCGAAATCCAGCGCTTCGGTGGCGTTGTCAAAGCGGGCAGCCAGCGCAAATTCACCACCCCAATCCCCCAGACGGGTGGCCGTCAGCGCCGCACTGCCCGCGCCTTCGGCCAGATCGGCCCGCCCGGTGACGGCGAACACGACCTCTTCGCCCAGAACCGGTGCGCCCAGCACAAACCGGTCGACCCTCAGATCCTCGATCAGGATCGAGACCGGCAGTTCGGGCAGCCGAAACGGCGTCGCCTCGGGCGAGGGCGCATCAGACGGCACGGCCTGCGGCAGGCGCGCTAGCGTGATCGATTCGGCGCGCAAAGTCTGGATCATGATACGTCGACCCAGCAGCGCAGAGCGGTCCCACTGCAATTCGGCGTTTTCGACGGTCAGCCATATACCGTCAGGATCCGTGATGGTGATGCGCTCGACGGTGGCGGTCGAACTCAGCGCCCCGTCAAAGCCGATGATGCGCACGGTTCGGCCTTCACCGCCCAGCGCATCCTCGAGCAAACCGGCGATATAGCCGCGATCTCCGTCGTCCTGCGCAATGGCGGGACTGGCGAGCAGCAGCAAGACGATCAGCAACCGGCGCATCAGAACGACTGCCCGATGCCGATATAGAGCGCCACGCCTTCGTTGCTGTCGGGGCCAGTGACGGGCACGCCCACATCCAGCCGGATCGGCCCGATCCCGGTGTCATAGCGCAGGCCCAATCCAGCGCCGCTGTGCCATTCGCCGGTTGAGGCATCGGGGAATTCCTCTGGCCCGACATAACCGAGATCATAGAAACCCACAAAACCGAGCCTGCCCGCCGTCGAGACCCGCACTTCGGAGCTGAGGCCAAGGAAAGACCGACCGCCGGTATCTTCGCCATTGGCGGCTTGCAGCGACAAGGATTGAAACGGTTGTCCCCGAACCGTGCCGCCGCCGCCTGAATGGAAGAGAAACTCGGGCGGGGCGTTGGAAATCTCGGGGCCCCAAAGCGCTCCGGCCTGCCCGCGCAGCGCAAAGACCACACGGTCGCCAACCTGACGGTAGCCCCGCAGATCAAGCGTGCCGCGCAAACCGTGATCGGTGCCTGAGATCGCCAGAAACGGGGTCAGCCCCAGTTTGGCGTAGACCCCGGATGTGGCGCTGATCGGATCGTCGCGCCGGTCCTCTTCGGCAGTGAGTGGGATGGTGAAGATGGTGTAATCGCGTTTGCCAAAGGCATCCTCGGTGCGCGCGGTTTCCAGCCCGAACCCCACGGTTGTCGTCAGCGTATCGCTGCCGCGGTTGAGCGCGCCGAGGGCGATTCTGGCGCGGTCTGACGAAAAGGTCGGCTCGTTCAGGCTTTCGATCCCGCCTTCTAGATAGAGATCGGTCTCAGGCCCCCAGATCGCCGGGCGGTCAAAGCGGAAGCTCAGCTCTGCATTGATCTCATCGGTGTTGTTCGAGATGTCGCTGACCTCGGCATCGACGCGGAACCGCTCGGCGCCACCCAGAAAATTGCGGTGCAGCCAGAAGCCCGAAATTGTCAGGCCCTGAACCGAGGAAATCTCTGCGCCAAACCCGATGCGGCGCGGTGTGGCGTCGACCACATTCGCATTGATGTTCAGCCGGTCCCCTTCGGAAATCTCGTCGGCTTCGGTCAGGGTCGCGATGCTGAACGTGCCTGTGCGCTGCAAGCGTCGTTCGGCGCGTTGCAGTTCTGCGGGGCTAAAGACATCGCCGCGCGGCAGGCCCGAAATGTTGCGAATACGCTTGTTGGAGACGATCGTCTCGCCCTTGATATCCAGATTGCCAAAGGTCAGCCGGGGACCGGGGTCGATGGTCACCTCAGCGTCGACCTGATTGGCCTCGTGTCGTGCGGTGATCTGCTGACCAGCCACATCGGCCTTGGCGTGACCGACGTTGCGCCAATTCGAGATTGTGGTGCGCGCGACCTCACGGATCACTGCCACTGACGCTTCGGAGCCGGAGCGGAACTGGTCTGTCAGCATCGTGCCGGGCGGGCGGGGGCCAATTTCGGCGGTGCCGAACTGATAGACCGAACCGGGTGATATGGTGATCACCGCCTGCTGCACGTCGCGGGGCGGAGAGATGGGAGCGATGCTCGCGGCTTCGACCCCGTCCAGCGTGATCGACACCTCGGGTCCAAATCGGCCCCGGTCAAACAGGGCCCCGATGATGCGGCTGTAATCGCCTTGTGCTGCCGCCAGGATTTCGGGCCCGCCAGCCTCGTTCTTCACGTCGTCAAGCTGGATGGACTTGGTTACGCGATCGCGCAGATCGTCGTCGTCGGTGGCAATCGTCACGGTAACGTCCAGCGACGCAGCCGTCGTCGCGCTGATCATCAGACACAGCGCCGCGCCTGTTTTGATATGATTGATCAACAGCCTGCCCGCTTTTGCGTTCTTGAGCACCTGCTTGCGCGGCACCTCTTTGGCATCAATCTATCGCAATAACGACCAGGTGCCTAGATGGTTCCGACAGGTTTGCCGAAAACGGCCTGCTCACACCGTCTGTGCGTGTCGTTTGGCAATGGCTCACGGGTCCGAATACGCATGACTGCGGCGGCTTTGCGCGCAGGACCTGTCCGCAAATGCCCTCTAAGTGTTCCATCCCTGACGATCACATAGACCCTCGCCGTTCTGCTCTTTTCATGGCAAGATCGGTGCTACGCGAGGCTCGGGACGGGGACAGGACATGCTGATTTCATTGCACAAGCAGGCGACAACGACGCCCAAGATTAGGGCTGCAATCCAGGCGAGCGGTGAGCCTGCCTGGATCGTGGCGGAGCGCTACGGTATCTCTGAGCAGACGGTCTGGAAATGGCGCAAGCGCGACAGCGTGTATGACCGCAGCCACACG
>Ga0307981_1000102_pt1 | contig 86921 bp, 61 predicted proteins | sample OrgLakmetagen987_FD_201849 | JGI IMG/M metagenome (GOLD analysis project Ga0307981, IMG submission 201849) | Saline water microbial communities from Organic Lake, Antarctica - #987 | ecosystem: Environmental > Aquatic > Non-marine Saline and Alkaline > Saline | place: Antarctica: Organic Lake... | reverse complement strand
GCTCAATAAAGAAATCTATCGGTAAGCCGTGTGAGGGAAAACTTCATGCACGGTTTGATGAAGGGGGCGCTGATTGTTTTATTATATTCGTATAGCGAATATAATAAAACAATCAGGCTCTACTCTAAACAATGCAAAAAAAACTACGAACCAATGAATGAATTTTACGTTTTAGATGTTGAGACAGCGAATGCGGACTATTCAAGTATTTGCCAAATCGGACTTGCAAAATTTGAAAACGGAGAACTGACCGAAAAATGGGAATCGCTAATCGACCCAGATGATTACTTTGACGGAATGAACATTTCCATTCATGGAATTACGGAAAAAATGGTCAAAGGCTCACCGACTTTCGAAGAAATCTATCCAAAGTTAAAAAACATTTTGGAAAATAAAATAGTGGGACATCATATGCCTTTTGACAGAATTGCTATCAATCGAGCGTGTGAAATTGCCGAATTGGATTTAATAGAAACTAATTGGCTTGACTCGGCTAAAATTGTCAGACGGACTTGGGAAGAGTTTGCTTACAAAGGTTTTGGACTTGCCAATATTGCTGACCATTTGGATATTGAATTTGAACATCATAATGCTCTTCAAGATGCAATCGCAACTGGAAAAGTGATGTTAAAGGCATTTGAGAAAAGCGAAATGACTTTAGAAGATTGGTTTGGTAGAGTAAAAAGACCAATTAACATTTATGCAAATGGTTCAACGACAATAAAATTAGACGGTAATCCAGAAGGACTACTTTACGGAGAGAATATTGTTTTTACGGGGGCTTTGATGATACCAAGAGCCGAAGCTGGGAAAATTGCATCTGAATTAGGTTGTAATGTTTCGAATTCAATTACCAAAAAAACAACAATGTTAGTTGTCGGAATTCAAGACACGACAAAACTTGCTGGATATGCAAAAAGTTCAAAGCACAGAAAAGCGGAGGAATTAATAAATAAAGGAATTGGAATAAGGATTTTGTCCGAAAATGATTTTAGTGCTATAACAAACGATTGAGAAAGCACAGTTTACAACAATGGCTATAATTAATACGGGTTTTGGTGCTTAACCCAAAGTTTAGAGTTTTTAAGGAAGTCCGCCAAATCTTTTTGATTTGGCTTTAGAACAAAAAAGATAAAACAAAATAAAAAGTTTTGGCTAAGTGCTTAATCGAAAGTTTAATTACTTTTAATATCCGTACTAACCATAGCCGAGACGTTGCCATTAATTTGAAACAAAATGCGAAGCAAAACATCCAAGTTTATTTTAAAGACAGTTCTTTTCTTCCCAATCGGATTCTTAATTTGGATTTTACCGAATGGTTTTGAAATCACCAGTTGGATACTACCAATTATTGCTGGTTTTGTAATCTCATTTGGAATAGTATTTTGGCAACTATTTGAATATGAAAAGCATAATGATTTAAGTTATGTCGATTTTTTGGAGTCTAAGCATTCTATAAGAATTGAAAATAGCGCAGAGAACTGGAAAGAGATTAACCAAATGATTAGAAATCCGTTTGCGAAACTCAAAATCATCGAAAAGAATGAAACCTCTATGCGAATACAAATCGACAATAAATTAATAGATTCGATTTTAACCATAAAGAAAACCGGAACAGACATAAAAATGGAAATTCGAAAAAAATCCCTTGATTTCCTACCTGATAATGCACAAAATTATAGGACACTAAAAAAATTAGCTAGCAGTGTAAAAACTAATGGCAACAACGTATAAAAATAATAGGGCGATTGTCGCTTAACCCAATGTTCATCAACTTTTGTGAGTTCACCAAATTTTTAAATTTGGCTTATTGAACAAAAAAGATAATAAGAAAAGTTTAAAAATTCGGCTTGTGTTTAACCGAATGGTAGTCGCTTTTTTTCCACCCTACTATTCATAGTGTGCCAAGAATCAGCCACGGCATTAAACTGGCTGCATGCTGTAGATAAGATGATGGTAGGTCCATCAAGGTCGTTGTATAGGCGATGGCCTTAAACCACCTAAAGGTGCTTTGATTAATAATCTTGGTATTGAGCGTTTAGGAGAATCTAGTCCTAGAGATTAGCAGGTACGAATAAAGGAGTTGAACTAAAGTGAACCATTGAAGAGGTGTCCCCGAAAAAACGGGGCAGGCTGAGAAGTAGGAACCTCCAGTCAAAAGCTACGAAGTATGATACGGAGTGAAAAGTAATGTTAGCAATGACATTAATTACAGAGATAACCTATTTATTTTCTGTAAGACTGGCGTCATTCAGATGGCAAGAACTTTATTCAGGCTTATTTACGGAACTTGGGAAACTGCTTATGGATGATAGACTTGTGTAAGGCTACCGCATTAGGATTCGCTACAAGTCAAAGGGAAATATTCAATCGAAACAATCGAGAGATAGAATACCGATAGCAATCGGGAGAAGTTATAAGCAGAGGCAGATTAATCCGTAGTAGTGATGATTCCGATAGCTATCGGAACTGTAATGGAACTGGTGCAAAGGGATTAAGTTGTACCGTTACATTTTACTAACCAACTTACAAAATGTGAGGATGAATTTATGGAATGAAACAAAATCAATACCGATAAGTCGCCTAATGGTTTGGGAGGCTTATCAAAAAGTGCGTTCCAACAAAGGAAGTGCGGGAATAGATGCTATTGGTATGCAAGAATTTGATGCCAACCGCAGGAAACACCTTTACAAACTTTGGAATCGGATGGCATCAGGGACTTATTTTCCCCACCTGTCAAAGAAGTATAGATATCGAAGAAAGACAGTACAATCCGTAAATTGGTATACCCACTATTAGTGACAGAGTAGTGCAAATGGTGGTTATTTTTTTTTGAACCAAGATTATAGGCGGTTTTCAGTCCAAATTCTTACGGTTATCGACCAAAGAGAAACGCCCATCAGGCATTATCAAAAGTTAGATTAAACTGTTGGAATCAAAATTGGGTAATTGACTTAGATATCAAAGGGTTCTTTGACGATATAGACCATAACAAACTGATGCCTTCCGTAGAGAAACATGATATCTGAAAATTTGTCTACACTCTATATCAAACAATGGCTGAAAGCGCAACTTGTTACAAAGTCTGGAAAACTGACCCATAGGAAAGGTAACGCCACAAGGCCCAGTAATCAGCCCCTTGCTGGCAAATCTTTTTCTGCATTACGCTTTTGATACATGGTTGGAAAAGGTAGACAAAAATGTAGTTTTCACTCGTTATGCCGATGATGTGATATAACACCGTCATATGAAAGCTTAAGGTTCAAATGCATAGAAACAATATGAAAGCAATATCCTACTTTGTTCTACCCTTGGAACTTCTCTCAAATAAATAGTATTGCTTAGATTTGTACAACAAGAGCTCCCGACAAAAACGGGGCAGGCTCTGTGAGAGGAGATTTTCAAGCACGGCGGTAAACTGAGTCTATCGAAGTGTTCTGAGATAGGCTTAAGGTGAAATTCCCTTTGCCTAGTAAATCACATTAGGTTATGCACAAGGAAAAATCAACAAAGAGAACAGTAAATAAAAGAACATGAAACAGATAACAACACTAATTCTATTTGGACTTTTATTGTTAACAGCTTGTAAGAATAATAGTAAAGAACAGAACTTAAACGGAGAGAAAACTGAAAAAGTGAAAGTTGGCTACTTAAACATGGTTTCAAGCCTCACTCACTTTGTAGCAGTTGAAAAAGGATATTACAAAGAACAAAATCTTGAAGTTGAAGGAAACCCAATAAAAACGAGTAATCTAATTGCTCAAGAATTAGTTTCTGGTCATATTGATTTTGGAATAGAGTTAGCAATAACACCTGCTTTAAAACAATTAGAACAATCGCCAAATTCATTAAAAATATTTTCAACGAGTAACATTACGGTTGAAAACGGATTTGATGCAATACTAGTAAAAGACGATTCTCCAATCAATAATCTAAAAGACTTAGCAGGAAAAAAAATTGGAGGATTTCCAGGGTCAACTGCAAAGGTTTCATTCCTTCAAATATTCGCAGACAAATATCCAAATTTAGCTACTCCTCAATTCATTCAGCTAACTCCTAACTTGCACATTCAGTCACTTTTAATTGGCAATATTGACGCCCTATTTGCATACGAACCAGTTTTAAGTACAGGAATTATTGAGCATAATTTTAGAAAAATATTTCCTTCCATATATGCGACTCAATTCAACCTAAGTCCTATTGGAGTTGGAGCAGTTAATCAAAAATGGCTTTCGGAAAATCCCAAAACGGCCAAAGCTTTTTTTAGTGCAATAAACAAATCCTTAGATTTTATTGATGATAATCCTATTGAGGCAAAGAAAATTTTGGCAAAGGCGACACATATTAAAGAAGAAATTGCGCAAAATATGAATACAATGCCTCTATCTAAATCAAATGAAATTAATCTTACAAACCTTAACCGATACCTTTTACTTTTAAAAGAGTTGAATGAAATAACTGAACTTCCAAAGGCAAGTGAAATTTGCATCAAACAAGACTAATTTATATGGGAGTTATCCTAAAAAATTTAACATTTCAATATAGGGATAGTATCCATCCTATAATTGAAGATTTAAACCTTGAAATTAAAGAGAATGAGACTATTGCTCTGCTAGGAATTAGTGGTTCTGGTAAATCTACATTACTCAATCTAATTTCTTCTTTTCAAAAACCAAATAGTGGAAGCATTGAACTAGTAAACATTGATAAGAGTGAAGTTTCATATATAAGGCAATCAGCTATGGATATGTTATTTCCTTGGTTGACCGTAAAAGAAAATATAGAATTTGCACTTAAAGAAAGAAATCAACTTGATAGTGAGGCAAAAGAAAGGTTAGTGTCCCTTATTAAAATACTTGGACTAACTGAAAAAGTAAATAAAAAAAATTATCCAACAGAATTATCCGGAGGGGAAAAAAAACGATTATCCTTTGCTTGTGGCTTAAGTTATTCTCCAAAACTTATACTACTTGACGAAGCATTTACTGGTATTGACTTTTCGCTAAAATGGGAATTATGGTCTTTTCTTAGGGCGGAGATTAAAAGAACTAAAGCTACAGTAATACTTGTAACTCACGATTTTGATGAAGCCATATTTTTAGCTGACAGAATTGTATTTTTCAACAGCAAAAAACAAATTGATACTAAAGAAGTAAAAGTAAATAAAGCTGATATTGTAGATATTGAAAAATCATTATCTGAACCATCTTTTATTAAAACAAAAGGGGAAACATTAAAAATATACAAAGAAATTAATGAAGCAATCTAACCCCAAAATTAAAATTTTCTTTTTGGGACTATTTATGCTCCCCCTATTTTTAGCTGTACTTTTTAGCCTACTAAAGCTATTCAGTCCAGCAATACTAAAATTTCCAAATGTAGTTGAAATATACTCTGACTTTTTTATATCACTTTCTGACAACTCAGTATTAAAAGCGATATTATCAACGGCTAGGCTCATATTAATTAGTTCTTTCGTTTCAGTTATTTTAGGAATTTTATTTAGTTTTTTACTTAATTTAAATAAATGGATTTGGTCAATATTTGAACCTACGTTAGATTTTTTAAGGTCAATTCCTGTCACCTTTTTCATTCCAGCTTTTGCTATTATATTAGGAATTTCCTCTCCAAATATTATTTGGATTTTAGCCGTTATACCAAGCTCTTTAATAATAATCGTAAATGTTCTCCACGGTATTAAGCAACAAAACCTAAATCGACTACACCAGTACTATTTAATTTCGGGTAAGAAAAGTAAAATTTCAGCATTTATAAAAGTAACATTCTTTGAAGTATTGCCATATTTTATTGCAGGTTTCAAAATATCACTTTCTTATGCAATTGTTATCGTAACTGTTTTAGAATATATGCAAATGGGTAATGAAACTGGACTTGGAACTTTGGTTTATAACGAAATGGAGCAACTGAACTATAAAAGAGTGTATTCAATCATCATCATTGTAGGTCTTATTGGCTATATTTTAAATCAACTAATTGATAAAATTTCACAAAAATATGGAAGATTTTGATAATATAATGGTGAAAAGAAAGTAAAGCTATATTTATAATAATGCTTGGTCTATTTCTTTCTGTAAGGATTGGTGGTCTGTTAAAAATGAAACTCCAACACACATGGGAGCTATAGAATTTATAAAAACTGGATTTAACATAAAATGAAGTATGCCTAGAAAAGGACTGAAGTGAAAACAAGCTTTAAGAATTGTAAAGTTCAAATAAATCTATTTCTGACTTAATTGAACTCATACAATAAATCTAACCTTAATCCAAACCTTTAAAAAATACTAAATGAGAAAAAACCTATTTTTAGTTTAGTTCACTATTCTTTGTCATTTATATAAATTGGCGATTCTGATTTTTCTATCAGTTCTCCTATTGGTTCAGCAAAAAGGCCTCTGCTTTTTAAAATGGATTCCACTTTCTGAGAAGCCTCTTTTTTGACAGCAATTAATAAGCCTCCACTTGTTTGTGGATCACATAAGATATAACGTTGCTTTTCATCTTCGATGTTAAGCTTATGACCGTAACTTTCCCAATTTCTCAGCGTTCCACCGGGGATACATTTTTTGTCTAGATAGCCATGGATCTCTTCGAAAATAGGCACTTTGTCATAATTAACAATGGCAGACACATTGCTAGCTTCACACACTTCAAGTAAATGTCCCATAAGTCCAAACCCAGTGACATCTGTTAAAGCTGTTACCTCCTTAATATTTGAAAGATCCATTCCAACATCATTTAAAACCATCATCGAGTTGGCAGCAATATCTTTATGGTCTTCCTCTAAAACACCCTTCTTTTGTGCCGTAGCCAATATACCAATACCTAAAGGTTTGGTTAGATAAAGAATGCTCCCTGCCTCTGCTTTATCATTGCGTTTTAAATTAGAGATGGCAACCGACCCTGTTACTGCAAGCCCAAAAATAGGTTCTGGATTATCAATGCTATGACCACCTGCAAGCAGTATTCCTGCATCTGAGCAAGCTTTTCTACCACCTTCCATTACTTGGGCAGCAACTTCAGGGGCTAGTTTATTAATAGGCCAACCTAGAATTGCAATCGCCATTAATGGCTTTCCTCCCATAGCATACACATCGCTTATAGCATTAGTAGCCGCTATTCTTCCAAAAGTAAAAGGGTCGTCTACGATGGGCATGAAAAAATCTGTGGTACTGATGATACCAATTCCACTTCCCATATCGTATACCGCAGCATCGTCTCTTGTATCGTTCCCCACCAGAAGACGCGAATCTTCAACTTGAGGAGAACTAGACGCTAATATGGTAGTTAATACCTTAGGTGATATTTTACAGCCACAGCCTGCACCATGACTAAAACTTGTTAATTTAATATCTTCGTTCATTTATTTAATTTGTTAAGCTCATTAAAAATTTTGCTGTTTCTTCTGGATTCACTGTTGGAATCTCAAATTTTAGAATTGTTGATTCCTCACGCTTTTGTAATCCTCCTAAGTAAGCTTTGTCATAATAATAAAGTGTAATTTCTACAACCTTGTAATAATCCCTGCTTTCAAGCGCATCTAAGGCAAATTTGGCTTTATCATATCCAAGCCTCTTAGTTATTTTACTAATCGCATCCGCTAATTTATCATGGGTTAAACTTGCATACGTATCCACAAGGTGTTTTGTTCTTTCCTGAAAAGGAACATCTAAAAAATAGACAGGCATAGTTCTCATTTTAAGATAAAATGCATCAGGAATTATGACCTTTCCTATGGACTTACTTTCATCTTCAACCCATATTGGGAGCTTAGGATCTAAACTTTGTACTATTGAAAAAAGATTATTTTGAAATTGCTCCGTTGTTGGTTGAGGCGGAAGATCTATACCTCCAAAAGCAGAACCTCTATGGTTAGCCAATCCTTCTAAGTCGATTATCTGTTGTCCTTTCTGTTCTAAGGAGTGTAATATTTCAGTTTTACCAGAACCGGTATATCCACTTAAAATTTTAAGGTTTATCGGGTGTTCAAAAAATTGGAGCACATAATTTCTAAAAGCCTTGTATCCTTTTTCTATGACATACACCTTTTCAAAACTGTTATCGATAAGATGATCGGCAAAAGCATTACTTCTCATTCCTCCACGCCAACAATGTATCACAACTTCCTTTTCAGGGGCGATCTCAATAGACCTGCTTATAAAATCGTTTAGTTTGGGTTTTACAAATTCATACCCAATTTCAAAGGCCCTTTCTTTAGATTCCTTTTTATAAGCCGTGCCAACTACGGCGCGCTCTTCATCCGTAAATAATTCAAGATTATTAGCATTTGGAATATGTCCATTCGCAAATTCTCCTGGTGATCTGACATCGATAATGGGGACATGCCTAAGATTGTTAAAGTAAAAATCTACGGTAATAATTTCTTTCATCTTAACTTCTATATAAAGTATTAAAAGTAGACTTACCATATAACATTGGCTGCTACATTTAAGTGAGTTTACTCAATAGTTTTTTAATTAGCAAAATAGTCTATCAGCAGAATTAATATGGTTTTTAGTGTGACAAAAGTACAGCTAATCTATTAGCTATTTAAATCACTTAACATTAATATCTATAAATACTGTACGACAATTGTATACTGATTATTTAATTATGACACTTATCGTAGAGGGTATGTTGAATAGATCTTTGATATAGAATCCAACTAATTATAATTTTATAAAAAGGAAATATAAACGACCCTTAAGCCTAGATATAAAATAACCTTGCGTTGAACTTTCTGAAAATTTGCAGAACGATATTATAAACTAAAGCATTAAAAGGTGTGAAAATAAAAAAGCTAAAAACCCGAAAAACGTCCTTAAGAAGAACTGAGGTAAAAACAAGGTTTTCTTCATTGATTTAAAATACTAGCATTTTAGGCTCATAGATTCAAAAATTAGATTTTATGAGCTTTTTATTAATGTCTTTTAATTACTTCACTCGCCATATAAAAACGCAATCATCCTCATATGGTCTACCAGATTGTGCGATAGCAAAACGTTGATTGATCAACTTTTTCGAGATTGCTATCAAGGCCAGTTTCTTAAAGCTCAACCTTATTCATGATTCGATCATATACGCCTCTTCGAAAGCGCTCTTATACTTATGGGCATTGAATAAAAACAGAAACAGCAAGTTTCTTAGCTTTTTAATACAGTTAAGCAGCATGAGAAAGAAAGTTGTTTTTAGGACATTTGTCCTGTAGCGAACTTCCTAAAGGTGATAATTTCACTGAGGTTTATTTATAAAAAGAAGGGTGAATCCCCTTTGTTTACTTTATCCTGAACACAGTTCAAGTGAGATATTACACCTCGTTGTAATACCATAAAGCATAGCGGTAAAATGCGAAAACAGTATTAGATCGCTTTCAATAGTAGTGTGTTTTTTTGCGCTCTTACTTTTTGTTCCACATTACCCTTTTTTATCAATCCTATTAACCATCTCAAAATTAGCTGTCCAAAAATAGTTGCATTTAGAGTCTTGCTTTAAATGTTTTAAATGACAATTCAACACTACCAAAAAGAGCCTCCATTTTTGAGGCTCTTTTTGGTAGTCATAATGATTTATTTATTAAAGTTCTTGATTTCATCACATTAACAGATTTCTATTTTTATATGTGATTCACTTTAAACTTGTTGACAGTATGGTTTAAATTTTCACCACCATTTTACCTTTATTTTTCCCTTCGAAAAGGTCCAAAAAGGCCTGTGGTATAGTTTCAAATCCTTCTTGAATCGTTTCGGTATACTCAAGCTTCCCTTCTTGTAACCACTTTGCTAATTGCTTAATTCCAGAAGGATGTTTATCTGCATAATCGAAGATAACAAAGCCTTGCATCGAAGAGCTGTTTTTAATCAGAAAAGGCTGTACACTTATGCTTTTGGGCAATTCTGTGTTATTGTAGACAGAGATGGCTCCACAATTAACTGTTCTTGAAAATTTATTAATATTAAAGAGGACCGCCTCCGAGATCTCACCTCCAACGTTATCAAAATAAACATCTACTCCGTTAGGACAAGCTTTAGCAATGGCCTTAGTCATGTTTTCGGTGGTATTATAATTGATGCCTTTATCAAAACCAAAGTCAGATTTAATCATATCTACTTTTTCATCATTCCCAGCAATTCCAACGACGTGTAAGCCGAGGATTTTCCCAATTTGTCCTACGATGCTTCCAACCGCTCCTGCGGCGCCAGAAACAACAAGAGTCTCACCTTCTTTCGGTTTTCCTATCTCGGTAAGTCCAAGGTAAGCCGTCAATCCAGTCATTCCCAAAATACCTAAATAAGCAGAAAGCGGAGCTTTGCTAGGATCTACTTTTTTTATACTATCTTCCTTGGTGACTTGAGTTTCTTTCCACTCTAAAACCCCAGAGACGAAATCACCGATACCAAAATTATCACTCTTGGAGTCTATGACTTCAGCAATAATTCCAGAGACAATGGGTTTATTGAGTTCAAAAGGTTCAATATAAGATTTGGCGTCGCTCATTCTCCCTCTTAAATAAGGATCTACAGAAACATAGGTTGTGCGAAGCAACACCTCTCCTTTCTTTAGTTCTTTTACTTCTGAAGTAGTAAAATCGAAGTCTGATAATTTAGGGGTTCCTTTAGGTCTGCTTTTTAGAGTAATCGTTCTAGTCGTATTCATTCTGTTTTAATTTTATAGTTAATCTAAGCTTAGAATATCTTGGCTTGCACATAAAGTATATGTTCAAGATTTATGGACTGTTGTTCTTAAGTTCAAATTTAGCAAATACATACGGAATGGACTTCTGAAGCCTAAATAAATGCTTTTGTTTAGGCTTTTTCTAGTCAATCCTTATAGTGTATCCGTTCCCTACTAGAGTTCATCAATCTTCCAATTGGAGATAGTTATATAGTCGTGTTTTTTAACCGCAAAGCATTTCCTATCACTGAAACCGAACTAAAGCTCATTGCCAGTGCTGCAATCATAGGTGATAGCAGAATCCCAAAAACTGGAAATAAAACCCCTGCGGCAATGGGTATACCTACCGTGTTATAGATAAGTGCAAAAAACAGATTTTGTTTGATGTTTTTCATGACGGCGTGACTCAAATTTTTTGCTTTCACAATCCCGTGGAGATCGCCTTTGACTAAGGTAATCATGGCACTTTCAATAGCCACATCGGTTCCTGTACCCATCGCAATACCAACATCGCTTTTAGCCAATGCTGGGGCATCATTTATACCATCACCAGCCATTGCAACTACTTTCCCTTGGTCTTGTAGCTTCTCAACTTCTTTCAGTTTATCTTCTGGTAACATACTGGCTTTAAAATCGGCAAGGCTAAGTTCTAAGGCTACTGCTTGAGCAGTATCATGATTATCTCCCGTCAACATAATGACGGCAATACCCTTGGCTTGAAGTTCTTTTATAGCCTTAGCACTGGTGTCCTTTATTTTATCACCGATAACTACATAACCTACTACCTTTTCATCTACTGCTAAATATGATACTGTTTTCCCTTGTTTTTGATAAGTTTTGGCCTCTTCTTGCATTTGCGAGTCAATTTCAGCATTAGCATAAGCCATCATTTTAGGATTTCCTAAAGCAACTTTTTTGTCATTTATACTAGCTTGTACCCCTTTGCCTGTGACTGCACTAAATCCATCTGACTTTATCATTTGAGCATTTTGCTCTTTACCATATTTCACAGTTGCCTCTGCTAAGGGGTGTTCGCTATTGCTGTTTAGTGACACGATGTATTGCAGCACTTTACTTTCATTAAAACCTTCCTCGATGTTGGGCTGGCTATCATTAAATGAACCTATTTTTTCTACAGTTGGTTTTCCTTCGGTAATCGTTCCTGTTTTATCGATAATCAAGGTATCTATGGTATCCATTTTTTCAAGAGCTTCAGCATTTTTAATCAGCACACCATTTTGAGCTCCTTTACCCACACCAACCATTATTGACATAGGTGTAGCTAGTCCTAAGGCACATGGACACGCGATAATAAGCACGGCAATGGCATTTACAAATGCATACACATAAACGGGTTCAGGACCCCAAATGGCCCAAATTGTAAAGGTTATCAAGGAAATGAAGACCACAACTGGAACAAAGTAGCCCGATACCTTATCCGCTAAATTTTGGATTGGTGCACGACTTCGGCTGGCATCGTTAACCATTTGGATAATTTGAGACAGTAGGGTATCGTTCCCAACCTTTTTAGCTTCCATCAAAAAGGATTGGTTACCGTTGATGGTTCCGCTACTCACTTTATCACCTTTAGCTTTGTCTACAGGAATAGGCTCTCCAGTAATCATAGATTCGTCTATGCTAGTATTTCCTTCAGTAATCACTCCATCCACAGGAATTTTATCGCCTGGTTTTACTTTTAGAATGTCGTCCAATTCTATTTTGTCGATGCTTACTTCAACTTCTTCACCCTCTACTATTTTTATAGCTTTGTTTGGAGCTAACTTCAGTAATTCTTTTACTGCGGAATTGGTTTTACTATGCGCACGAGCTTCGAGGAGTTGTCCCATTAAAACAAGCGTAAGTATTACGGTTGCAGCTTCAAAATATACGTGAACTGCGCCAGATTCGGTTTTAAACTGTTCCGGGAAAAAGTCTGGAAATAACATTCCAAACACACTAAACAGCCACGCCACGCCAGCGCCGATGCCGATGAGCGTAAACATATTGAGATTCCAGGTTTTGATGCTTTTATAAGCACGTTCAAAAAACATCCAAGTGGCATAAAACACAACAGGAATGGACAAACCGAATTGGATCCAGTTCCACCCTTTTTGTTCCAGGACATCATATAATGGATTATTGGGAAGCATCTCGCTCATAGCGATCAAGAAGATTGGCAATGTGAATACTGTTGCAATCCAAAATTTCCTCAATAGTTTCTGATAGGTTTTCTCTTCTGCAGAGATATCTGGTTGCAACGGTACCAAGTCCATTCCGCAAATCGGGCAAGCTCCAGATTCGTCTTTCACGATTTCGGGATGCATGGGGCAAGTAAATCCTCCCCCTAACCCCCTCCCAAGGAGGGGGGACTGCTCCTCTACCAAATCCATTCCGCAGACAGGACAATCGCCAGGTTTGCTGTAGGTTTTGTCGCCTTCGCAGTGCATGGGACAGTAAAAGGAGCCTCCTTTCTCCTGAAGGGGGCTTTTCTCACTCTTATCTTTCGAAGTCTTTGGGCTCCTCTCCTTCGGGGAGGTTGGGAGGGGATTTTTGTGTATGGAATAGCTACCGCCATCTTCTTTTAGTGCTTTTTGAAAGGTCTCGATAGGAATGTGTGATTCCATCTCAATGGTAGCTTCCTTTTTTTCCAGATCGACCGTAGCGTTTGAAACTCCTTCTACTTTTGAGAGCGTTTCTTCAACATGGCTGCGGCAGCCGTTGCAGGTCATTCCGTAAATATGATAGGTGTGTTTCATTTATTATACTTAAATATATTTACTGTAGGGGTTCACTATTTTAGTGAATTATTAATAGTGATACTTCCCTTTAGTGTTTGTAATTATGGTCTTGAAACCAATGGTTAAATTCAGCTTCGCATATAGGTCTTATTTTAGATAACATCAAACATTGATCAGGTATTCTCTTTAACTAGATTTTTTTCTTTTTCTCTAAGATACCTTATTTATTAGTCAATGGGTGTCCCAATTGAAGTTGAATGCAGACCCTTTAAATATACTTAACATTATCGGGTTTATACCAATTTGCTTTTAAATAGAGGCTTACATAATTTATAACACTACTCATTGTAGATTAACTATTTTACTAACGATATGGATAATGTTGCCGGTGTGGTAGTCATATTTTTGAAAATCAAAAAACTAAGATGAACACTATAAATTATTATTAATGTTTTTATAAAAATCTTATAATTTTCATTTATTACTGATTATTAAATCAAGATTATTTATTATTTTTAATTTAAAGATTTTACGAAAACCTTTTCGTTTTTTTTTCTAAAAGTTTTGGTAAATCTGATAAATATATTATGTTTGTAAATATTGTCAAATTTCTTAACCAATAAATATAATTATGAGACAAAATTTATTAACGAAAATGATTTGTGTTATGTTCCTTTTTTTAGGAGGATTACTTCACTCTCAAAGCGTTTCAGGTACTGTTTATGATAAGGTAGGGACATTACCTGGAGTTAACATTTCTGTTAAAGGCACTAATAATGGTGCACAGACGAGCATGGACGGTTCTTATACCATCAATAATTTAGATAACAACGATGTTATTGTATTTAGTTACATTGGCTTTAAAACACAAGAGGTCATATATACAGGACAAAAAGAAATAGATGTAACCCTTGTTGAAGATGCAGCTCTTTTAGACCAAATAGTAGTTATTGGCTACGGTACTACAACTGTAAAAGATGCTACAGGTTCTGTTACTACTGTTTCAGCAAAAGATTTTAATGGAGGCGTCATCGCATCTCCAGAACAGCTAATACAAGGAAAAGCGGCAGGTGTACAGATAAGCCAAGCTAGTGGAGAGCCTGGTTCTGGTATTGCAATTCGAATTAGAGGTACATCTTCGGTTCGTTCTAATAACAACCCATTATTTGTAGTAGATGGCATACCTCTCTCTGATGGTGGTACTGCTGGTGCAGCCGATTTAGGAGGTGGAGGAGGTTCTGCTAGAAATCCACTTAGTTTTTTAAACCCAAATGATATTGAAAGCATGACTGTTTTAAAAGATGCTTCAGCAACTGCCATCTATGGGTCTAGAGGCGCTAACGGTGTAGTAATAATTACTACAAAAAGTGGTATAAGAGGTAGCGGTGGTGTTTTTCAATTTAATTCTAACACCAGCTTTTCAACTGTATCGAAAACGTTTGATTTATTAAACGGTCCAGAATTTTTAAGCGCAATCTCTCAATTCGGTGGTAACGCTTCTGAATTGGATTTTGGGGCTAATACAGATTGGCAAGATGTCGTTTTTAGAGATGTTATTAGTAAAGATAATTCATTTGCATATTCAAATAATTATGGAGATGGCTATGTAAGAGCTTCCTTAGGTCTAGTTGATCAGCAAGGGGTTGTTGAAAATTCTTCACAAGCAAAATTTACGGGTAGAATTAATGCATCACACAGATTTTTTGAGGATAAATTAAAAGTAGATGTAAATGCTACTTACTCAAGAATAGATGATGAAGCTCCTTTTATTACAAATTCTTCTGGTTCTCAAGGTGATTTACTAGGAGCTACGTATTTTGCAAATCCAACATGGCCTAATGACTTAAATTTTACTAGTGGTGATGGTAAGTTAAATCCGAGACAACTTTTAGACTATTATGAAGATTTGAATGAGACAGATAGAGTTTTAATGAATGCAGGTGCAGAGTATTCCATCTTAAGCAATTTGAAAGCTAAAGTAAATTTAGGGTATGATCAATCTAAAGCAACAAGAACACAAGTACTTTCTCCAGACGCTGATGGATTCAACAATGGTGTTCCTGGGAATGGGCGTGCTGCTTTACAAGACGTAAATGTAAAGAATGAACTACTGGACATAACTTTAGATTATACCAAAGATTTTGGAAATTCGAATTTAGAGGTACTTGTAGGTTATTCGTTTCAAAGTTTTCGGAACTACGGTAGGACGATACAAGGTTTTGGTTTGAATACGAGCAACTTAGCTGAAATGGCAAATAATTTGGAAAATGCTGCAGATTTAATTCAAGGCTCTATTGGTGACAATCCTTATCAACAATACGGTTTTAGTTCAAATGGCTTGTTTATCAACCAAATACTTCCAATAATTAATTCGAATGTTTCATTAACTTCTCCTTCAGGTATTCCTGTAAATTCTGTAACAGGTAACTTTTTTGACAACACGGATGAGTTACAATCCTTTTTTGGACGGGTAAATTATAAAATTAACGATAAATATTTGTTTACTTTCACCTTAAGAGCAGATGGCTCTACACGTTTTGGACCTAACAATCAATATGGATATTTCCCATCGGGTGCCTTTGCTTGGCAACTACACCAAGAAGATTTTATACCAGAGGCTTTTTCAAAACTTAAAATGCGTGTAAGTTATGGAATTACAGGAAACCAAGATGGTCTGGGGTATGGTAATTTTCTACCAAGACAGCGTTTTGCAGATCCAAGTATTGGTAATGGTGGTGAAGTTAATCCTCCAGGTTTTAGTTTAGTCTCATTTGCAAACCCAGATTTGAAATGGGAAGATACAGCACAATTTGGTATCGGTTTCGACTACGGCTTCTTCAATGACCGCTTGAATGGTTCTGTTGATATCTATCACAAATCAACTACAGATTTGTTATTACAACAAGAGTCAGCACAACCAGCCGTTCAGCCTTTTGTATTTTCAAATTTAGATGCTTCAGTTATTAACCAAGGTGTAGAGTTTATGGTCAATTACGATATTATCCAACAAGATGATATGAATTGGAACTTTGGTTTTAATGTTGCTTATAATGAGAACGAAGTTCAAGATTTTGATGGTTTAATACAAACAGGTGAAATAAATGGTAACGGGTTAACAGGCGCATTTGCACAATTACTGGCAGAAGGTCGTCCTTTATTTTCTTACTACTTAAGAGAGTTTGCAGGTTTTGATGAAAATGGTATCTCAATTTACCCTAATGGAGATCAGCAACAGTTTGTAGATAAGAGTGCATTGCCAGACATCACTTTGGGGATTAATACTAGTTTTAGTTATAGAAATTGGGATGCTAATGCTTTTTTAGCAGGGCAATACGGACAGTATATTTATAATAACACGGCAAATGCATTTTTTACAGCAGGAATAATTAATTCGGGGCAAAATGTGAATGGGAATGTACTTGTAAATGGAGAGTCTGGTGCAAATGCACCTGACGTATCGACTCGGTTTTTGGAAAAAGGGGACTTCTTAAGATTACAGAATTTATCCGTAGGGTATAGTGTAAATCTTAAAGAAGAATCGTTCCTTGATGGTTTACGCTTTTCACTAATTGGTCAAAACCTATTTGTCATTACTCCATATTCAGGTTTAGATCCAGAAGTAGATACCCCAAGTTCACTTAATAACATACCTTCAGCAGGTATCGATTATACAAGTTTCCCAAGAGCGACAACCGTTACATTTGGATTAAATGCATCTTTTTAAAAAAAATAGAACAATGAAAAATACAATTAAATGGTTAACATTATCAGTATTAATTATTTCGATAAGTTGTACTGATTTGGAAATTGAACAGACAGATTCTAACTTTGACGAAAGTTTATCAGGTGAGTTTGGTGGTGTAGATCCTGCGGCTTCACTAGACGGTTTATATTCGGATCTAAGAACGCAAATTCAAACTCAAGAAGGATTATATGCTTTAAATGAAGTCAGTTCAGATGAATTATTAGTACCAACACGTGGAACTGATTGGGGAGATAATGGTGTATGGCGTAATTTACATGACCACAATTGGGATGCATTACACAGGGATGTAAAAAACACATGGAATAGTTTTAACCAAAATGTATATAGAGCTACGTTAATTATTGACCCTAGAAGTGAAAGTACTCCGCAACAGGTCGCTGAGGCTAAGTTTTTAAGAGGTTTTAGTACCTTTTGGATTGCAGATTTGTACGGGCAAGCGCCTTTTAGAACTCCAGATGAAGGACCAGACGTTAATCCAAGCGTGAAGACTAGAGCGGAAGCTATTGATTTTGCCTTACAAGATTTAACGGACGCATTACCAGATTTACCCTCTTCTGGCCCGAGTGGTTCATTAAATAGAGCAACCAAAGCTGCTGCAAATCATCTTTTATCAAAAATATATTTGAATAAACATACCTATTTAGGAACTACAGCGGATCCTGCGGATATGACTAGGGTCGTAGAATATGTGGATGCAATTAAGGCGGATGGCTTTGCGTTGGCTAGTGGTTATTTTGATATTTTTGAAAATGATGTTGATAGTGAAACTATTTTATTTACAACATCAGAAGTAGGCCCAAGAATATGGAATACTTTGCACTACAAACAAAACTCACCAGATAATGAAGGCGGTGGCTGGAATGGATTTACAACCTTGTCTGAATTTTATGACACATTTGAAGGTGATCCAAATATCAACGTACCTGGATCAGGACAAGAAGAACGCAGAGGATTTGTACCAACAGATGGCTCCAATTTAGGGATTGGTTACGGTTTTCTAATAGGTCAACAATACGACCAAACTGGGGCAGCAATGACAGATCGTGTTGGAAATCAATTGGACTTCACAAGAGAACTCCCAGGTCTTTTAGGCAATAGTGAAGTTACAGGTATACGACTAATCAAATACCATCCAGAAAACGGAGGTTTTACAGGGCATCAAATCCTACTTAGATATGCAGATGCACATTTAATGAAAGCTGAAGCTATTCTTAGAGGAGGAACATCATCAGAAACGGCATTAGGTTTAGTAAATGAGCTACGTGCCATGAGAAATGCAAATGGAAATACTACTCCTTTATCAGCAGTAACAGAAGAAGACATGCTGGATGAAAGAGGACGCGAGCTATACGGAGAATTTTGGAGACGAAATGACTTAATTCGTTTTGGCAAATTTAGTGATGCTTGGCAGTATAAGAGCAATACTGATGTTACTAGAGTTTTATTTCCAATTCCTGCAACAGCAATTATATCTAACCCTAATTTGGTTCAGAACGAAGGCTACTAAAACTTTGTATATTTTTTTGTTTATTTGAGTTAAAGAGGGTGTATAAAGCACCCTCTTTATTAATTTTCAGAAGTTAATAACACTCCTATTTATTTACTTTAAATTTGTAGATGAATCTATTCTTGATATTTATAATTAGGCATTTAAAAAATAGTATCATTGTGTATTGAGCTTTTAATTTTGATGAAGTCATCTATTTAAACAACTTTAGATTAGCATATATATATTTTGAAAATAATAAAAACAACTTATATCGAACATTCCAAAACCAATCTCTTATTTTTAAATAAAGCTCAATTTTATACTTATCAATAAAGGGGTTTTGACTAATTTTTTCTTCCAAATTTGAAACCTATGGAGAAGTTAGATTTAAATGTATTTAGTTCATTGTTTATATAATTTTACACGCATGCAATTTATATTAAAAAGGATTTTACTAGTATCAATGATCTCTTTTCTTCTCAGCGCCTGCAAAAAAGAACAAGAAATAATGCCCACTTCAGATGAAGTTGAAACTCTATTTACCTTATTAAATTCAGAAGAAACAGGCATCGATTTTTTCAATGAGGTTAAAAACCAAAAGAACTTTAACATCTTTAAATATCGCAATTTTTATAACGGTGGTGGGGTTGCCATAGGAGATATCAATAATGATGGTTTAGCAGATATTTACTTAACTGGTAATATGGTTGCTAACAAATTGTACTTAAATAAAGGGGATTTAGAATTTGAGGATATTTCTAAAGCTTCTGGTATTGAGGGTAACAAACCGTGGTCTACAGGGGTTGTGATGGTTGATATCAATTCTGATGGACTACTTGATATCTACGTTAGTAATGCAGGTAATATGAAAGGAAATAACCATGATAATGATTTATACATCAACAATGGAGATTTAACCTTTACAGAAAAAGCAGCAGAATATAACCTCGATAAGACTGGCTTCTCTACACACGCAACCTTTTTTGATTATGATAAAGACGGCGATCTAGATGTTTATATTTTAAACAATAGTAATATTCCTGTAAGTAGCTTAGGCTATGCAGAACAAAGGGATAAGCGAGCCCAAGATTGGGGAAATGTGCCCGAAATATTTCGAGGTGTTGGAGATATGTTACTCAGAAATGACAACGGGAAATTTGTAGATGTTAGCGAAGAAGCCGGGATATATGGAAGTTTGATTGGCTTTGGTTTAGGTGTCATGGTCACAGATATCAATGGAGATTTGTATCCAGATATTTATGTGTCTAATGATTTTTACGAACGCGATTATTTGTACATAAACAATCAAGATGGCACCTTTAAAGAAGAGATCCAAAAATGGACTTCTCACCTTAGCCTTTCTGCTATGGGTGTGGATATAGCAGATATCAATAACGATGGGAATGCAGATATATTTATTACAGATATGTTACCAGAAGCAGACCAAAGGGTGAAATCTATAATGGAATTTGAAAATTATAACGTATTTAAATTAAAACAAAGCAAAGGTTTTTCTCAGCAATACATTCAAAATACACTTCAGTTAAATAATGGAAACAATACCTTTTCTGAAATCGCCTATTTTAGCGGCGTTGCTAAAACAGATTGGAGTTGGGCAGGTTTGCTTTTTGACATGGATAATGACGGTTACAGAGATATTTTTGTTACCAATGGTATAAATCACGATTTAACAGATTTAGACTTTGTAGATTTTTTTGCCAATGAAATCATTCAAAAAATGGCATTAACAGGAAAAAAACAAGCCATCGATTCTATTATAAGTAAAATGCCTGTAAAACCGCAACCTAATTATGCCTTCAAAAACAACGGAGACCTTACTTTTAAAAACGCCAATAAAGAATGGGGTTTTGAAACTCCAAGTTTATCCAACGGAGTTGCCTATGGTGATTTAGATAACGACGGCGATTTAGATTTGGTGATTAATAATGTGAATATGAAGCCTTTTGTTTATGAGAATAATGCAGACTCTTTGACAAACAACACCTATTTAAAAATAAAATTAGAAGGAGAAAAAAAGAACAAATTTGCCATTGGGAGTACTGTGAAAATCTATTATGACAATAAAGTATATGTACAAGAGCAAATTCCATCTAGAGGATTTCAATCCTCGATGGATTATGTGATGACGATAGGTTTAGGCAGCACAAAAGTCATTGACTCTTTACGAGTTATTTGGCCAGATGATAAAACACAGAAATTAACTAATATCAAAACAAATGCTACGCTAACTCTACAGCAATTTAAAGCAACTGAAACTCAAAAGCCCTATCAATTCAAAAATAATAAAACCTTACTAACAGAAATAACAGAAAATAAATTTGATGAGCACGAGGAAAACAGTTATTCAGATTTTGACCATGAAGGGTTGATTACTAAGATGGTATCGCAAGAAGGACCAGCATTAGCTGTTGGTGATGTTAATAATGATGGAAATGAAGACTTTTATATTGGTGGTGCCAAAGATCAAGCTGGGGTACTGTACTTAAATTTTGGAAATGGCAAAATAAAAAAATCAAACCAAAAAGCTTTTTTGATCGATGATTTTTATGAAGATACTACTGCTTCTTTTTTTGATGCTAATGGGGACGGTAACCTTGATTTGTTAATAGGAACTGGGGGTAACGAAATTAGTGAACAAATAAACTATACAGTAAGATTATACTTTAATAATGGAAAAGGTGATTTTGAATTGTCGAAACAAAACTTCCCCTCTCTTAGAAAAAATATAGCAGTAGTTGCTCCGTATGATTTTGATAATGATGGGGATATCGATGTTTTTGTGGGGGCTAGATCTGTAGTAGGAGCCTATGGAATTAATCCTTCACATCAATTCTTAGAAAATAACGGCGATGGAACTTTTGAAGACACAACAGAAAAAGTGGCTTACGAATTAAAAGACGCAGGAATGATTACCGATGCCATTTGGGTAGATATTGATAATGACTCGATTAAAGATTTAATCACAACATCGGAATGGGATACACCTAAAATTTATAAAAATAACGGGCGAAGACTCATCAAACAATCTTCTTCTTTAGACGAATTGCACGGCATGTGGAACGTAGTTGAAGCAGCTGATTTGGACAAAGATGGAGATATCGACTTTATTTTTGGAAACCAAGGAAACAATACAGCTCATAAAACATCTGAGGAAAACCCTATAAAAATGTGGATGAATGATTTTGATAACAATGGGACTATTGAACAAATCACAACCAACCATCAGGAAGGAAAAGACTATCCAATCCACATGAAAAAAGAACTAACCAGGCAATTGGTTTCTTTGAAAAAACAAAATTTAAAAGCTTCTGTATACGCCAAAAAGTCGATTGATGAATTATTTGAAAAGGAGAAAGTAGAGAACTCCATTATGAAAAAAAATAATATTTCAGAAACTATTATAGCTGTTAATGAAGGCATGGGTAACTTTACTGTAAAAAAATTACCAAGTAGAGTTCAGTTTTCATGTGTTTGTGGTATTATTTGTACCGACATAAATAACGATGGAAATTTAGACCTTATAATGGCTGGAAATAATTTCGAATTTAAACCCCAATATTCGCGTTTAGATGCCAATTATGGATCCGTTTTATTGGGTGATGGAAAATTAGGTTTTACTTGGCAAGACTACAATACCTCAGGTTTTGTAATTAAAAACGAAGTAAAACACCTAAAAACCATCAGAGACAAAGATGGTAAAACCTATGTCATTAGTGCAATTAACAATCAGGCACCAAAACTATTTGCTATCAATGACTAGTCATAAATATATCATACTATGCTTAGCGGTTTTATTTATAAGCTGTGACAATGATTTGTTATTTAAAACCACTTCTTCTAAAACCACAGGACTAGTATTTAGCAATACCATTAGCGAGTCTAACGAGCTGAATATTCTAGATTATTTATACTTTTATAATGGTGGCGGTGTTGCTTTAGGTGATATTAATAATGATGGGTTGTTAGATGTTTTTCTTTCAGGAAATCAAGTTAAAAACAAACTTTTTATAAACAAAGGAAACTTAAAATTTGAAGAGATTACCCAAAAAGCAGGTGTTGAAGGGAATAGCTCATGGAATACAGGCGCGGTAATGGGAGATATAAATGGTGACGGTCTTTTAGATATTTATGTATGTGCAGTAGTGGGTATTAATGGTTTTTATGGTCATAATGAATTGTACATCAACAATGGAGATGAAACATTTACAGAATCTGCTAAAAAATATAAGTTAGACTTTGGTTCTTATAGTTCATCTGCTGCATTTTTAGATTATGATCTTGACGGAGATTTAGATATCTATCTTCTTAATCATGCAATTCATACGCAAGAATCATTTGGAAAAGCGGATTTAAGAAACAAACGCAATGATCAGACTGGTGATAAATTACTTAGAAATGATGGCGGAACCTTTTCAGATGTAAGCGAAACCGCAGGAATTTTTGGAGGCGTTAATGGCTACGGCTTGGCTGTTTCCGTAGGCGATTTTAATCAGGATGGATATCCAGATATGTATGTGGGCAACGATTTTCATGAGGATGACTACTACTATATAAATAATGGAGATGGCACATTTACCAATCAATTAAAAAAATATTTTGGACATACCTCACGTTTTTCTATGGGGAATGATGCCGCTGATATCAATCATGATGGATTGCAAGATATTATTTCTTTAGATATGTTAGCTGAAGATGAAGACGTTTTAAAAAGATCTCAGGGAGATGAAAATATCCAAATCCAAAAAATGAAGATTGAAAAATATGGGTATCATTATCAGTATAGTAGAAATATGCTCTATATAAATCAACAGAATTCAGGATATTTAGAAACCGCTTTATTAAGTGGTATCGCGTCAACAGATTGGAGTTGGAGCAGTTTATTTGCCGATTATAATCAAGATGGAGAACAGGATCTTTTTATCTCAAACGGAATTCCAAAGCGGCCTAACGATTTGGATTATATCAACTTTGTTTCTAGTGATCAAATTCAGAAAAAAATAAACAATACAAAATTAGTAGATCAAAAAGCATTGCAAATGATGCCCTCGGGAGAGGCGCATAACTATATTTTTAAAGGAAGTAAAAATCTAACTTTTGAAGATAAATCTAGTACTTGGTTAGACGATAAAAAAGGAATTTCGGGCGCTACGGCAATGGGTGATTTAGACAATGATGGTGATTTAGATTTGGTGGTAAATAACATTAATGAAGAGGTATCCGTATATGTAAATCAAACCGATGAAAACGCAAGTTATCTTCAGCTAGAATTCAAATATCCTAAACCCAATACGTTTGGTATTGGGACTAAAGTTTATGCCTATTATCAAGGAACATTACAATACAAAGAATTATACACGGTAAGAGGTTTCCAAGCCTCGTCCGAACCGATGGTTCATTTTGGCTTTGGCGATATTTTGAAAATAGATTCTTTAAAAATCATTTGGCCTAATAAAACTGAGCAAGTTATAAATGATATAGCTTTAAATCAAAGATTAGTGATCAGCCCAGAAGACACTAAGCCTTTCAAGTATTCCTCAATGGTCTCAAAAACAAAAGCAGTGTTTAAGAAAGTAGATGACAATTTGGGTATCAATTTTACACATGAAGAAGATAATTACATAGATTTTAATCGACAAAAATTAATTCCTTATCAAGTATCGGATCGAGGACCAGCAACTGCTATAGGTGATTTAAATAACGACGGTAAAAAAGACGTCTATTTTGGTGGTTCCAAATTTGAATCGTCCAGAATTTTTATTCAAACAGATAGCATGTTTGTAGAAAAAGAAATAGAAACCTTTGCTAAAGATAACAGAAATGAGGACGTTGTTGCGCTTATTGCAGATTTTGATAACGATGCAAAAAATGACTTGATTATTGGTACAGGAGGCGCAGATTTTTATAACAAAAGCACTCCTTTATTAGACACCTATTACACTCAAATTGATACTGGTTTTATAAAACAAGAACTTCCAAAATACTTTGAAAATGCATCAGTTATAAAAGCAAATGATTATGATAGTGATGGAGATTTAGATGTTTTTATTGGAAACAATGCAGTCTCTAATGACTTTGGTAAAACTCCTAATTCATATATTTTAAAAAATGAGAGCGGTAAGTTTTCAATTTTAAAAAACCAACCCTTCCAAAATATAGGGATGGTTACAGATGCCATTTGGGAAGATTATGATGCAGACGGTTTTACAGACTTAATTCTTGTAGGAGAATGGATGTCGCCTAAATTTTTTAAAAATACTAATGGTAGTTTTATCGAAGAAAAACTCATCGATTCCAAATTAAACGGATTGTGGCAACAAATTATGCCTTTTGATATCGATAAAGACGGAGATACAGATTATCTGTTGGGAAATTGGGGAACAAATAATAAATTTAAAGCCTCCAAAGACTATCCATTAAAAATGTATTATGCAGATTTTGATGGAAATGGAAGTACAGAAACTATTGTATGCAACTATAAAAACGGTAATTATTACCCGGTATTAGGGTTGGATGAATTAGCAAGCCAGATCGTAAGTTTAAAAAAGAAATTCACAACCTATAAAAGTTTTGCAGGAAAACCGATTGAAGATATTTTTGAGAAATCCGTTTTACAAAATGCGACCGTTTTAGAGGTACATACGCTGGCATCTGGATATTTAAAAAATGAAAATAACAAATTTGAGTTTATACCGTTTAAAAATGAATTACAAGTTTCGCCTATTTCAGCCTTTTTAAAATATGATTTTAATGGAGATAAAAATCAAGAAGTATTAGCTGCTGGAAATTATTTCGGTGTCATTCCGTTTCACGGAAGATTCGATTCATTTCCTGGCGCATTAATTTATAACGAAACTCACATTGATTTAGGGAGCACGATTGGGTTAGATTTCAGCCAAAAAGCAATTAAAAAATTAAATATTATCACTTTAAAAGGAACATCATATTTATTAACAACTATTAATAATGGTAGTGCGCAAGTGTATAAATTAATAAAATAAAAGATGGTAAGAAAGACGTACAAATCCTCCTTAGTGTTACTTATAATTTTATTTTTTGTATTCTCTTGTAAGGATACATCAGAACCTATTATAGTCTCCACTGAAGATTTTCATACAGCTGTAGATAAAGTGATGGAAGTGATGGTTCATGATATCTTTTCGCCACCCGTGGCAAGTAGAGTTTTTGTGTATCCAAATATTGCGGCTTACGAAATTATAGCACAAAAAGACACGCTTTATCACTCTTTAAAAAATCAGATAAAACATTTAAAAGAGATTCCAAAAGCAGATCCACAAAAATTAGTAAACTATCCACTTGCGGCACTCATTGCACATATAAACTTAAGCAAGCAGCTAATTTTTTCTGAAGACAAAATCGAAAAGCACAGAGATAGTTTATACAAAGTTTGGGAAGCTAAAAATCCAAGAGAATTTGAAGATTCTAAGGAATACGGCTTAGCAGTCGCTACATTTATTACAAGTTGGATGGGGGCTGATAATTACGCTCAAACTAGAACGATGTCTAAGTTTAGGGTAAATTCTAAAGAAGAATCTAGATGGCAGCCCACTCCACCCTCTTATATGGACGGCTTAGAACCTCATTGGGATAAAATGCGTCCTTTTGTCTTAGATTCTGCTGCCCAATTTAAACCCATTCCTCCGCCCGAATTTTCCATGGATAAAAGCTCTATATTTTATAAAGAACTAAAGGAAGTTTATGATATTAGCAATAGAATTTCCGAAAAAGGAGATCAATCTGAGGAAATAGCCATTGCACAATTTTGGGATTGCAATCCTTACGTTACTGTAACCAGAGGGCATTTGATGTTTGCCGTTAAAAAAATAACGCCTGGTGCGCATTGGATAGGAATTACAAAGATTGCTTCTAAAAAAAGTGGTGCAGATTTTAACAAAACTATTTTTGCTTATACCAAAACATCTATCGCTATTGCTGATGCGTTTATTAGTTGTTGGGATGAGAAATACAGGTCTAATTTAGTAAGGCCAGAAACACTAATCAAGACGTATTTTGATGATGAATGGAAGCCGATTTTACAAACACCTCCTTTTCCAGAATATACCAGCGGACATTCTGTAGCCTCTGGTGCTGCATCTACCGTTTTAACCTCAATTTTTGGAAATAATTTTTATTTTGATGACGATACAGAACTTGCTTTTGGATTACCAATACGATCTTTCGCTTCCTTTGAAGCTGCTGCAGATGAAGCTACCATAAGCAGAATGTATGGCGGTATACATTTTAGATCTTCTGTGGAAATTGGTCTAGACCAAGGTAAAAAGATAGGAAAATTGGTAACTGAAAACCTTAAAATGGCACATGAGTAAAATCGCGAAGAAAATAGCTGTAGTAGTTGGTCTCTTGATAGCAGGATTTTTAATCTGGTATCTATTTTTAAAACCTTATGATTATTTAGTCACTTTTAAAGCGAATACGACCGCTGGCACTATCAATCAATCCCTAAAACAATGGAGTCTAGGTTTAGAGGGTTCAAATACTGTTCAGCAGGAAAACTTAAATAGTCTAACCCAGAAAATCAATATAAATGACACTGTATATCTCTATAATTGGAAAATAAGCTCAGTAAACGATTCTGTTTCTAAAGTGAAAGTTTATGTAAGCACCAAAGAAAACAGCTTTCAAAATAAAATGTCTATTCCGTTTTCTAACACAAATTTTGAAAAAGTAACACTAAAGACAATCACTAATTTTAGGGACAAATTAAATGCCCATCTAAAAGAAATTAAAGTATCAGTTATTGGAGAAAGCACAACGCCATCGACCTATTGCGCTTATGTTTCTATAAAAGACTTACAGAGGAATAAAGCAAAAGGAATGATGCGGAATTATTCATTTTTAAGTTCAATTTTAGCTAACGAAGGTATAAAAATGAATGGCACTCCTTTTATTGAAGTGACCAACTGGAATATCGAAAATGACAGTATTGCGTACAATTTTTGTTTCCCTATCATTAAAAGTGATTCTTTACCAGAACACAAGGATTTAAAATACAAACAGTATAATGGTGTAAAGGCCATTAAAGCTATTTATAATGGAAATTATATAACCTCAGATAGAGCTTGGTATGCCCTGCTAGAAGAGGCAAAACAACAAGATATTGAAATACATAAAACACCTGTAGAATTTTTCTATAACAACCCCAATTATGGTGGGGATGCATTAAGTTGGAAAGCAGAAATTTTTATGCCAGTTAAATTGAAATAGTTATGAAAAAATTAATTTTATGTATTGCAGTTCTAGTCAGCATTGTTGCTTGCAAAAATAAAGAAGAGATGAAAAAAGAAAACAAAGTAAAAAATTCAGTCGACATCTCTAGAGCTTGGTGGAAGGAAGGAGTTTTATACCAAATATACCCTCAGAGTTTCAAAGATTCTGATGGCGATGGGTTTGGTGATTTCAAAGGTGTCATCGAAAAATTGGATTATTTAGAAAGCCTAGGGATTACCATGGTGTGGATGAATCCTTTTTTTGAGTCTCCAATGGTAGATAATGGGTATGATGTAAGCGATTATAGAGCGATCCAACCAAGGTATGGGAGTATGGAAGATTTCCAGAATATGCTAGACGGTATGCACAAGCGTGGAATTAAACTTATCCTGGATGTCGTAGTCAACCACAGTAGCATTGAGCACGACTGGTTTAAGCAATCTCGTAGCTCAAGAGATAATCCTTATAGAGACTATTACCATTGGTGGCCAGCAGAAAAGGGAGAGCCACCATTTCGTCACAGCTTATTTGATCCAGAAGGCGCTTGGACATACGATGAACAGACCAATGCCTATTATTTACATTATTTTGCAGCAGCACAACCTGATTTAAATTGGGAAAACCCTAAAGTACGTTATGAAGTATATGACATTATGAAATTTTGGGCAGAAAAGGGAGTTGATGGGTTTAGAATGGATGCATTTCAATACGCAAGTAAAGATAATACCTTCCCAGAATGGCCGAAAGGACACGAAAAAGACTTTAACAAATGGTATGGAATGAATCCACCTTTACATGGTTACCTCAACGAAATGTACAATGAAGTCATTAGTAAATATGATATTTTTGCTGTAGCAGAAGGAGCAGGAACCACCCTACAAGATGCACATGATATTGTAGATGCAGATCGTAAAGAACTCCAAATGGCCTATCATTTTGATTATGTAGGTTCAGACAAACTTAAATTAACTGACTTTAAAGCCATTTTTACTAAATGGGATACTTCTTTTGCTGAGGAAGGCTGGCTTTCTATTTTTCTTTCCAATCATGATAATTCACGCTTAGTAAATCGATTTGGGAACTCAAGTCCAGAATACAGGACAGTTTCTACTCAAATGCTAAATACCTTTATGTTAAGCATGAGAGGCACACCTTATACCTACTTTGGAGATGAATTGGGCATGACGAATATAGACATGCCAAGTATTGAAGAATACGTTGATGTATCTGCTCTGGGTGATTACAAAAGAGCGGTTAAGGAAGGTAAAGATTTAGGGGAGTTTATGAAAAATCTCAATTTTTATTCTAGAGAAAATTCACGGACACCAATGCAATGGAACGATTCAAAAAATGCTGGATTTACAACGACAACCCCTTGGAAAAAAGTAAATCCAGATTATAAAGACATCAATGTTGCTAAACAGGATAAAGATCCCAATAGTGTGCTAAATCATTTTAGAAAAATGGTTAAAGTCCGAAATGAAAACAAGGTTTTAGTCTATGGGAAATACGAATTATTAGATAAAAATAATGAAGATATCTATGCCTATACAAGAGAATTAGATGGTGAAATAATGTTGGTGCTTTTAAATTTTACAGACCAGGATTCATCCATTACGTTACCGCAAATAAAACAGCTAGCAGACATACAAATTAATAATTACAGCAGCTTAGCTATAAATAATCACACTATTACTCTTAAGCCATATCAGGCTATAATTGTTTCACTTAATTAATCTCATATATTATGAAAAAAACGAGCCTTTATTTTAGTTTTTTGCTATTATCACTCGTGTTATTAACAGCTTGTCATAATACGAAAACAAGTTTTTCTGTAGATTCCCCAGATAAAAATATCTCTATCGAATTTGCTTTGTCAGAAACAGGAAGTCCGATGTATTTGGTAAAACACAAAAGTGAGATAGTTATCGACACCTCATTTATGAGTTTCGATTTAAAGGATCTTGGGCCTTTAAAAGATAATTTTAAAATTATAAATTCATCAATAGCAACTATAGATGAAACTTGGCAAATGCCATGGGGTGAACAAATTGATGTAAAAAACAACTACAATGAACTCACCGTAAACTTGGAGGAAAAAACAGCTGATAAAAGACAGTTAAACATCCATTTTAAAGTATATAACGACGGTATGGGTTTTAGATATGAATTTCCTGAACAAGCCAATTTAAAAGAAATATTAATCACAGATGAAAACACTGATTTTAATTTAACTGGAGATCATCGCGTTTGGTGGATTCCTGGCGATTGGGATATTTATGAGCATTTATATAATGAAACAAAATTTTCTGAAATCGATGCATTGTCTAAGAAAAATAATGAAAATTTATCTGCAACCTATATTCCTTATAATGCAGTAAATACGCCTGTTACTATGAAAACGGATACAGGGTTATATCTAAGTTTTCATGAAGCAGATTTAACAGACTATGCAGGCATGACGATGAAAGTGGACCAAGAAAATTTAAAAATGACGAGCGAATTGGTAGGTTCTGAAAGACTAAAAGCAAAAGCCAAACTAACGCTGCCTTTTAATACCCCTTGGCGTACCATCCAAATAGCAGAAAAAGCAGGAGATTTAATCGAGTCTAAACTGATATTGAATTTAAACGATCCAAATGAATTAGGAGATGTAGACTACTTTACACCAATGAAATACGTGGGTATTTGGTGGGAAATGCATATTGGAAAATCTACCTGGGATATGGAAGGGAGTCAGGATATGAATACATATACCGAAGGCAAATCAGCATCATCCTCTCATGGAGCTACCACGGAGAACGCTAAAAAGTATATCGATTTTGCTTCAGAAAACGGCATAAAAGGCTTTTTGGTAGAAGGGTGGAATACGGGGTGGAATAAATGGCTTGCCTCTGCAGAAGATAGAGAAGGACTTTTTGATTTTATGACCCCTTATGAAGATTATGACTTTGATGAAGTGATGGCTTATGCAAAAGAAAAGGGCGTTGAGGTTATTATGCATCATGAAACATCTGCAGCACCATTAACCTATGAAAAACAAATGGACCAGGCCTTCGACTTCATGAAAGCTAACGGAATTAATTCAGTAAAAACAGGATATGTCGGCGAAATTATTCCAGAGGGAGAATATCACCACGGACAATGGATGGTAAACCACTACCACAAAGTTTTGGTTGAAGCAGCGAAAAAGGAAATTGCAATAAATGCTCACGAACCCATTAAAGCTACAGGAAAACGGAGAACTTATCCAAATGCAATTTCTAGAGAGGGATTACGAGGTCAGGAATTTAACGCTTGGGCAACAGATGGCGGAAATCCACCAAACCATATATCGACTGTAGCATTTACAAGAATGCTTTCTGGCCCCATAGACTTTACGCCTGGAGTATTTGATATAAAATTCAACAGATATAAAAAGCAAAATCAAGTAAATACAACTTTAGCACATCAACTAGCTTTATATGTTATAATTTATAGTCCTATCCAGATGGCCTGCGATTTACCAGAGAATTATAAGGTTGATGGGAAGTTACATCCTGCTTTTCAGTTTATAACAGATGTTGGGGTAGATTGGCAACAAAGTAAAGTATTGGATGGTGAAGTGGGCGATTTTGTAACCATTGCAAGACAAGAAAGAGAAACAGGAAATTGGTTTATTGGAGGTGTTACTAATGAAAACGAAAGGACACAAGAGCTTACATTTAATTTTCTAGAAAAGGGAAAAACCTACAAAGCAAAATTATATAAAGATGCACCAAACGCACATTGGGATAACAACCCACAAGCTTATGAAATAGAAGAACTAGAACTAACAAATACATCCAGTTTAAAAGTGAAATTAGCTCCAGGTGGTGGATTTGCACTTAGTATTGTTAAATAATCATCATAATTACTTTGACCTTAAAAAATCAACTTCAAAGTTTTAGTCTAAATATATTTGATAGGGGTTTGTCTTTATTTTACGGGTCAATTTCTTTTACCAAGTATTAGTTTGAAATGTAAATAGCTAGTGATATGATTTTAATATGAAGCTACAAAAACCAAGTTTATCCTTTTGGCAGATTTTTAATATGAATATTGGCTTTTTAGGTATTCAATATAGTTTCGGTCTGCAACAAACAGCCATCAATCCTATATTTCTTTATTTAGGAGCGCCAGAAGAGATGCTCCCCATATTGAATATTGCAGGCCCAGTCACAGGCTTAATTGTACAACCTGTTATTGGTGCACTGTCAGACAAAACTTGGTCTAATCGCTGGGGAAGGCGTAAACCCTATTTTCTAATTGGTGCCTTATTAGGTAGTTTGTCCTTATTTGTATTCCCACACAGTCCTGTACTTTGGTTTGCAGTAGGCTTACTATGGATTCTTGATGTTGGTAACAATATGGCTATGGAACCCTACAGAGCTTTTGTAGGAGATAAATTGCCAGAAAAACAATTGAGTCTTGGGTTTCAAATGCAAAGTCTTTTTGTTGGTGCAGGGATATTGCTAGCCAATGGCTCTATTGTCTTATTTCAATATTTGTTTGGGGGAGAGTCTGTAGAAGCAGGAATCATTCCGCAATGGTTGTATTATTCCTTTTTTATTGGTGCTTTTCTTTCTTTAGCTACTATTTTATGGTCTGTTCTTAAAACACCAGAAATTCCACCTTCTGAAAAAGAATTGTTAGAAATTAATAAAATTAAAAGTTTGCCTTTAAGGCATAAATTTAGAAAACCCTTTTTAGAGATAATAGCGTCAATAAGGGTGATGCCTAAATTTATGTGGAAAATAGGTGCCGTATATCTATTCCAATGGTATGCGCTTTTTATTTATTGGCAATTTACAACACCTTTATTTAAGCTTACCATGGGATATTCTACTTCAGAAGCCGCTTCGCAAGCCGCCAAAATGAGTTTAACATATAATATTGTAACAATGCTTGTGGCGCTTGCTTTAGTGCCGTTAACTCTCCGCTTTGGAGGGAAAAAGGTTTATGCCTTAAGCTTGGCAGGTACCGCAATTGCATTATTTACCATTCCCTACATTTCTGACCCCTTATTTGTGTTAGCACCAATGGTATTATTTGGTGTCGGGTGGGCAGCCATGATGGGAATCCCTTATACCATGGTTTCAAAGATTGTTCCTCAAGACAAAAGAGGAGTTTATATGGGTATTTTGAATATGATGATTGTTATTCCTATGGGAATTCAAACCTTAACATTTGGTCCAATATATAAATATCTGCTTGATGGGAATGCCATAAATGCTATGCTTTTTGCAGGTGTATTTTTTGCTATTGCTGCGCTTTTAGCAATGCGGTTAAATGAAAAAACGAAAGGATAAATTAACTTTTATTAAAGAATACTATCAATGAAAAATATGTTAAAAATACTCATGTTATTATCCCTTGTAATGACATCATGTAAAAATGAGTCTGAAGATAGATTCTCTGGAGATACCTCCTTCGAGGTGCAAATAAATCAGACCTTAGAAAAATTGTTAGCACAAGAAGACACAGATGGAGATAAAAAAATCACTATTGAAGACAAATCCCCTAAAGTATTCGAATTAAAAACAAACTCTGGAAATACATTTGAGATAAAAGGAACATTCGAATTATCAAAATTGCTCCAAGAGCTGGTTTTGGCAAAAAAAGAAGGTAAAACCTTTGCCAATATCGAGACCAAATATATAGAGGAACTCCCAGTAGACCGAACATCAAGATTAATAAAAACTTATTATTGGGACGGTTTGACACGGCATTTGGATGAAGATGGTATTCAAAACCTTATTAGAGATTCTAAAAATGAAAGTTTGATTTCCGAAGATCTTAGAATTTATGTCCCCTATACGGATTCAGTTTCATTTGACTATTTTAGTGCTTTAGAAAAAAAATTGCCGATTACGACCTATAAATTGCCAGAGGTTATTACACCAGAATATGTAAAATCTATCAATAACAAACCTGGAATTTTATCACTAAAGCTTGAAAATAAAAATGGAAAATTACAGGGAGTTCCCTTTGTTGTCCCCGGAGGCCGTTTCAATGAAATGTATGGCTGGGATAGTTATTTTGAATCCATTGGGTTAATAGTAGATGGAAGAGTTGATTTAGCTAAAGCAATGGCTGATAATTTTCAATATGAAATTGAATACTATGGGAAGATTTTAAATGCCAATAGATCGTATTATCTTACAAGAACCCAACCACCTTTCTATTCAAGTTTAATTAGAGAAGTATTTGAGGTCACTGCAGATAAGACTTGGTTAAGAAGTCATTTAGAAACTGCCATCCAAGAATACAAAACAGTATGGATGGAAAAAGGAAAGCGATTAACGTCAAATGGGCTAAACCGTTATTTAGCTGAAGGACTTAAAATTCCGCCTGAAACTGAAGAAGGGCATTTTGATGCAATTTTAAAACCATATGCGGAAGAAGCTGGACTTTCTATTGAGGAGTATATTATTCGGTATCAAGGGGAGGGTAGTCATACTGGTGAATTAAAAAATCAATCTGATTTAATAATCAATCCAGAGCTTGATGCTTACTTTGTTCATGATCGCAGTGTGCGCGAGTCTGGTCATGATACCTCTTATAGAATTGAAGGTAACTGTGCTGATCTTAATTTAGTAGAATTAAACGCATTGCTTTATAAATACGAAAAGGATTTTGCCTTTTTAATCAGTAGTCAGTTTAATGATAATTTTGAAACCTCCACTGGGCAAAACTATTCGTCCGATTATTGGACTAAAAAAGCTCAAGATCGTCAAAGGCTTTCAGATAAATATCTTTGGAATGGAGACAAAGGCATGTATTTTGACTATAACGTGAAGAACAACGAGCAATCCAATTTTGTTTCTGCTACAGCCTTCGCGCCAATGTGGTCTGAGATGGCAACTAAAGAGCAGGCAGACCTCTTAGTTAAAAATTGTTTACCACTGTTATTGGAAAAAGGAGGGGTTGCAGCAAGTACAGAGGAAAGCCGTGGGGTCATTTCAGATTCACGTCCAGCACGACAGTGGGATTATCCAAACGGTTGGGCACCTCACCAAATGATGATCTGGAAAGGCCTAAAAAATTACGGTTATGATGCTCAATTACAAGAATTAGTATACCGATGGCTCTATATGATAACAAAGAATGCTGTAGATTACAATGGTACAATTCCCGAAAAATATGATGTGGTGAAAGCCACACATAAAGTGTTTGCCGAATATGGAAATGTTGGTACAGATTTCCAATACATTACGCAAGAAGGATTTGGCTGGATGAATGCGTCTTATCAATATGGGTTGACACTCTTAGATCAAAATTTAATAGATAATCTAAATCAACTTAAGGAGCCAAAACTTATTTTTTAATGCATTCACTTAAACTTATCCTATCGGATTTTCGCTACTTTTCTGTGGTTTGGGTGTATTGTTCTTTAAATATCATGATAGGTACTTGGGTATTATATATACCGCAAGTAAAAGAGAAGTTAGAACTTGATGATTCAGAAATTGGTTTTGCATTGTTCTCTTTAGCTTTAGGACTTCTGTTTTTTATTCCTGTGGTGCCTTATGTCACTCACAAAATAGGTTTAGGTAAGAGTACGTTTTTTGGTATATGTGCTTTTTCAATAGCTTTTATAGGACCATTTATTGCTACCAATTTTATGATGTTATGCGTCTCTTTATTTGTAGTAGGTGTTTTTTCTGCCCTTACAGATATTTCTATGAATACGTTGGTCTCAGAAATTGAAAAGAAAGATGAGGTGAACATTATGTCGGCGGCGCATGGCTTTTTTAGCTTAGGGGGTGCACTAGGAGCACTTATTGGTACTTTACTTATAGCTTTGTTGGATGCGCCATTATACCATGTGCTCTTAATGAGTATCCTCGTAGTTGTGACGAATTTAGTATTATCAAAGAACTACTATACTATAACTGAAAATAAGGACCTTAAAAGCAAAAGTAAAGTTCCTTTTAAAGTCTATAAGCCTCTATTTTTATTAGCCTTTTTGGCTATAGTTGCTATGAGTAGTGAAGGATCTATTGAGCAGTGGAGTTCTATTTATTTAATTGAAATAGTTGAAATTTCTTCACAAAACTTGGCCGGTTTAGGATTTATTGTATTTTCAATTATGATGACAATAGGACGATTTTTTGGTGATGGAATAAGTGAAAAAATCGGCTCTAAAAGAATTATTGTAGTAGGATTTATTCTTGCTTGTATTGGATTTTCGTGTGTGCTTTTTAGCCAAGTTTTATTAAGTGTAATAGGATTTGGTATTCTAGGATTAGGCTTGTCTGTTATTATTCCAGAATTGTATAGAGTCGCAGGAAATACAAGAGGGGTTACGGCTTCTAAAAGTATTTCTTTTGTTTCAGGAATAGGATTTTTCGGATTTTTATTAAGTCCAGTAATTATTGGTTATATTTCAGATAACTTTAGTCTTAAAATCAGTTTTTTATGTCTACTAGCCCTCACATTATTCACCTTAATAGTGTCGATTTTTAGACCTAAGTTTAATTGATTTTCCAAAAAGTTTTACGTCATACTATTTACAACAAGACTAAAAAAAATAGCATGATTTGTTAATACCAATTTAGCTTTTAAATGTTGTGTTAAAAATTTGAATTAATTTTACTTAGTTGAGGAAAAAAATATAAGCATAGCAATAGTTATGGTTCTATTTTATGAAGATTAATAAGTGAAAAAGAAACTAATTTTATACGGCATTTGAATGATAAAATTGGTATGATGCCATAATTTTGGGTTTACAGCAATTTCAAGCCTTTACTAAAGGAAGATTAGTTAGGTGCACAAAACTTATTTATATTGGTTTGCGCTATTAAGCCCGAGATCAATAGTAACCTTCTGCTAATTATCATCATCATCTTGGCAGTAAATGATAAGAATTGAAATAAATAACAATAAAACTGTTTTAAATTTAGGTATCACAGCAAAATAATATATTTATAACATCTTAATATATTTTTTAAATAGTTAAATCTTATTATTGGGTTTAGAACTATTCTGGAATGTAAGCTCTTGGTAAATGCTTAAGTAGATTTTAATGAATTCTCTATAAACTAAACTTTAATTTTCCTTTACAACTAAAAATGAATTTTCTATTTTTACCCCTAATAACTAAAACCATTAATCCCTTTATTATGAAGAAAACACTAATTATTTTATTGATTTGTCTAGGCAATTTCGGAATAACCCAAGCTCAAAATGAGTCGTTCGAAGAAGATGCGCTTAAGCTCACAAAATTATCGAATGATGCTGTAGAAGCATCTTTTAGTCAACTTTACACCATGATTCCTGCAGAAAATTTGGACAGTTTTAAAAAAGACTTCAAGCCTATTATGGATACTTATTATTCGAAAATTGCTGAAATGTCAATGGAATATTATTCCCATGAAGATGTAAAACAATTATTGAAATTTTACGAGTCTGAACTTGGAGAAAAAATGCTAGAAACTCAATCGAAACTAGCTGTAAAAAGTATGGAAATGGGCCAGGGGCTTAGTATGGAATTAATGCCTTTGGTACAAAAATATTCTAAGTAACTGATTTGAAAAATGCCGACACCAGTTTTTACAATTCGTGTTGGCTTTTTCAATTTACACGTTATCTATTTCCTTGCGACATCCCTAAAAAACAGCTTAGCTTTTGGTTAATTATGATTTCCCCCGACTTATTAAAATCGGTGATGGTGTCTAGGTACAGTATTTCCTTTACTCTATAATTTCATAGTCAATATCCAGTTTTCGTAAAGCCCTTAAAGCAGAACCAGAGTTTTTATCTTCTAGCTCAATATCCACGGCATCTCCATCTAAAAGTATATCTGTGAGTTCGCTTGACAATGGTTCTCCAATACCAGGTGAAATCTCTGTAATACATTTAGCTATCGCTCTTTTATCTGGTCTTTGAGCATCACAAGACAATAAGTTCAATTTCATATTATTGATTTTGAATGCAATATAACAGAGTTGAGATAAGTTTGGATTATACTTCCACCATTATTCGGTTTATTTACTCGAAAATCGAGATTAAAATGCTCCGAAGCTTGCCTTGAATTTTAAACTTTTTCCTATATAATGTCTAATGGGCTTGCCCCGAGGCAATTTACTCAAAATGAAAGGTTGATACACATAGCCGAAGTTGAAAATATGATTAATGAGGTGTAATACTAAAATTGGATACATTCGTTTTTAAAAACCTTAGCGGTGATGATGAAGGAAAAAGAAAATAAATCAAAGAGCATAAAGAAACCTTGGCCAACAAAAGAAGCTATGGAACAGGTTTATGAAATGAAACTCTGGGGAGGTAGCTCTTCCAATTTCTATTCGGGCATAGGCTCCCATCATCCTGAAGTGGTCAACCCATACATAGAGGTTGTCATCTCATTTTTAGATTCATTTCAAAATGAACTTACGCTCTGCGACTTAGGCTGTGGCGATTTTAATGTAGGAAAAGAATTGGTGAACTATACCACAAAGTACCATGCTGTCGATATAGTTACAAGTCTCATAGAGCGGAATATAGAAAAATATAGAGAAGACCATTTAGAATTCCATTGTTTGGATATCGCGATAGATGAGTTGCCTTCTGGAGACTGTGCCTTACTAAGACAAGTGTTACAACATTTATCGAATACTGAAATTCAACGTATAGTTAGTAAATTAACTGATTTCGAATATATTATCGTAACCGAACATCTACCTGAAGTGGATTTTATACCCAACAAAGATATTATTTCAGGACAAGGAATTAGACTAAAAAAGAATAGCGGCGTCAACTTAACCGCAGGACCATTTAACTTAAAGGTTAAGGAAGAAACGCAGTTATTATCTGTTATTTTAAATGGCCAAAAAGGAACTATAGTGACTACACTTTATAAAATTTAGGTGACCAGACTGAAGTGGGGAAGTGACCAGGTTACCATCTACAGAGGCTTCGTCTGTTGGGATCGATTGCTCTCCTCCCTGCTGTTTTTACCTCTGGGCCAATAGCAAAATAAGCGATTAACTTTCTTCTCTTTACATAATCCGCAGAGATTAAATCTGAATGCCCTGCCAGTTGTCAGCGGCGAGCTTATTGGTTGTTAAAATAGTTCACCATGTCGATTAGGTCTTGGTTTAATCTCAAATATTCTCGAGCTCTTCCTCTGGCAATGAACAAGCCATCATAATCTTCAACCTTTGTTTTATCAAAACTCAAGTCCCTTTTTTGGATTTAGATTTCTATAAATCATAGGTTCAGGAAAAAATGAAACTCTATCCATTTATTGAAATAATTTGGTTTGAATTCTTCTGCAATAGGGGTTGTTCTGTTGTGCAAACTCAAAACCTCGATCCCACCATTTTTTCATTTTTGTAGGTTCAAAAATAAGAGAGTTTTTGGTGAGCATTTCTGGAGGATTATAAAAGTTGAGAGTGATTTCGTCATGTTTACTTCTCAATTTTCCAATCGTAATATCATTGGTGATAATTTGTTCGAGAAGGAAATCAAATATCCGAGTCGTTAATTCTAGGACGTTTTTTACTGGTTTTTTCTGAAATGGCTTTTCAGTTTTTAATAAAATGATATCTATTTCTCTAGCGCCTCTGTTAATTGCTTCTGCGATTGGAACAACGTTACCTAAACCTCCATCCCCATATTCGTAACCATTCTTTCTAACTAGGCTCATAAAAGGAACTAAGTTAGCAGAAGCCCATATCCAATCACAAAAATCTTCTCGATTAAAATCCTTGATGGACTTGTATTCAACCTTGCCCAAACTTATGTTGGAGACGGTGACGACTAAATCTACGTGTTGATTCTTCATTTTTTCAAAAAAACCGGGAGTGATTGTTTCTAAAATTAACTTTTTTAAGGATTTACTTTCTCCAAAGGTTTTTGAACCTTTTAAAAACCCTACAAGGATGTTGAAGTGATTAATCCTAATTTCAAATTCGCCATCTCTTTCTTTGATGAAAAAAGGATTTCTACTAAAAATAGAATTTTGGTTCACAGAAGTATACACCTTCTTAAGCTTAGAAATTTCACCTATAGAAAGCAATGGAATAAGTAGGCTTCCGGTAGAGGTGCCTAAAAAAAGGTCATAATCGTTTTTGCAAACAGTGATAAGAAATTCTGCAATACCTCCTGCAAACGCCCCTTTGCTTCCTCCACCTGAAATGACCAGTGCTCTCATAGTTTTTTTACATAAATGTAGTATTGAAATTACAATAATTTTGACTCTAAACACAGAAGTCCATTTCTAGGTATAGAAATGGACTTCTGTAGTAGATTGGAATACCTGTTTTACATCTGATCGCTAAAAAAGATTGAGTTTAAAAATAATTTGAAGGTTCCAAGCCAAAAGGCTCTAAAGTTGGTATTATCAGTAAAGATCATCACGTTTCCTCTTCCATACCCATTTTGTTTAAAGGGCACAGTGCCTTTAATTAACTCTAAATTTTCTGCATTTATATATCCACTTAATAAAGGTGAGTTGGTATATTGAATAGGATTATTAAAGCTTAAAGTATCCGCCTCTAGCATTAAGTTGGAGTTTCTAAAAAGGGCTATTTCGTCATTATTATAACCATAAACTATAGGATGAGACCTGTCAATTTTGGCTTTAAAAATAGCTCCTCCAATTTGCTTAGCACCATAAAATTCAGATCGCTCTATAAAACTGATGTCCTTGGCGACAACACTATCTTTTTTTGTTTTAAAATCAATCATCTTTTCAGCTTTCAGCCAATTCATAGTGGCTTTATAGGCGACGAGGTTTCCACCATTCCTCACCCAGTCTTTTAGCTTTTCTTTTTCTGAAGGGGTTAAGGCATTAGAACTTGAGCTTGGAATAACAAGGTGGGTATACCTCTCTAAGCTAGTTCTATTAAAATCTTTGACATCCAGCTTAGTGACAGGAATCTCGTATCGAAAATCTAGCATGTGCCATATTTCTCCGGCATCATAAGACCTTACTCCTTCGCCAACAAGCATAGCGATTTTAGGCATTTCTAAATGACTCATATTGCGACTTCCAAGATTAATTCCTTGGGTTAATCCAGTTTTTAATGGTGAAAGCTTCACATGATTTTCCTTTTGTAATTCATCGAGGAGAGCATAGATTTCGGTACTGGTTTTCTGTTGATTTTTTACAGGAATTACAATAGTTCCATAATCAAAAGCTTCAGTTTTAGATTGAAATGGTTTTTGAGCCACCTTTACACGGATGCCTTTTTCCATGATTTTATATAGAACCTTTGGGGCATTAAAATCATTCCAGCGCAAAGCATAAGCATACTCAGATTTTTGAAGATCGTTGGGGATGTCCAATTCTACTGAAGTCAGCTTTTTACCCATATCTATAGATTTTACTTCAGCAAAATCTACATCAAAAGCATGTCTGAAACTCCAGGCAGAGACATCGTAAAAAATACTATCGTTAAAACTCGTACGTTCCTCAAACATTGCCTCTACGATCCTATGTTGTAATTGATTTTTTGGAATGATATAGGATGAATTTTGGTCAAAATCCTTTCCATCAAAGCGTTCATTTTTTTCAAGTTTATAGAGTTCTACCTGATGTTGCTCCAAGACTTTTGCCAATTCGTTGGCTAAGACAGGATCGTTCTTTCTACCAAACACATAAGCTCCCTTCTCAGCGTTCTTCTCGGCGTTTCTATAAAAACTATACTGTAGCTTGAGAATGTCAGTTTTCAATTCTAAGGAAGCTTTCAAAGTGGAGAGGGCTGTGGTAAATTGATTTTTGATGGTGAAGGGGAATGTCAATAATCCGTTATCAGTCATTTGTCCAGAACCTCTAGAGCTTGCTTGTTCGAACAGAATACCTATAGAACCATTAATGTCTGGAAAGGTAGACCCTTTACCGTAGTAAAAGTCATCAAAACTTTCTTTCGAATAATATAAAGAACCAATACTGTCTAGAGCCTCAGCATGGTAGTTACCGATTTGTTCCGTAAGATCTTGGTTGAGTTGTGGGGTGAGGGGATTGGTTCTCTCGGGGATACCAGGTTGAAAAAAGAAGGAAGAATTTGAGCCCATCTCGTGGTGATCGGTTAAGACATTAGGTCTCCAATCGTAAAATGTTTTTACTCTAGCCTGGCTTTCCAAAAGTTGTAGGGGAAGCCAATCTCTATTAAGGTCGAACCAATAATGATTTGTTCTGCCCTCTGGCCAAATTTCAGAGAATTCGCGATCTTGTGGGTCAGGATTCAAATTTGTACTTCTATTGGTATTGGTCCAATAGGCAAATCGTTGTAAACCATCTGGGTTGAAACTTGGGTCGAGGAGTATAACAGTATTCTCCAACATCTGGTCTATAGAAGGTCCTTCTGCAGCAGCAAGATAATAGGCTAAAACTAAAGAGGCATTGGCACCGCTAGGTTCATTACCGTGGACAGAAAATCCCTGATTCACTACAATGGGCATAGATTCCAATTGAGATTCAGAGACCTCTCCAGATATAATCTTGAGATGGTTCTCTTGAATTTCAGCTAGGTTTTTATGATTCTTTGGAGAGGTGATAGTAAGTAAAATAAGAGGTCTCTTCTCGTAAGTAAAGCCTCTGTTTTTTATTCTAACCCTATCTGAAGATTCTGCTATGGCTCTCATGTATTGAACCAGTTTATCGTGAGAAACATGCCAATCTCCAGGAACAAAACCAATGATGTCACTGGGAGTAGGAATGTTTTGATTATAGGTTACATCTTGAGGTAAGTAGTCTTTTAGCTTCACTCCTTGTGCTTGAGCACATAAAGCAAAAAGAAAGGTGGTAAAAAATAGAATTTGTTTCATAGTCATTAATTAAATTAGAGTTCCATGTGTAAATAAGACTTGAGTTTGAGTGAAAAGTTTAAGGAATACTTTCTCAAGTTCAGTTTATATTGCGATTTAAGATTTTAAATATACTAAAGTTGTAACTTTGTGCAATAAAATAATTCTTCCTAAAACAGTTGATGTTTAGAGAAAAACCTTTAGAGGTTATTAAAACTTAAGTCTGAACACTAAATTTGGTGTAAAATTTAAACCTTGTTGTTGAAAGGTTTGGATATTTTGCTCTTCATCCAACCGATTAAACTGATCGTATATATTCGAATTTCCAAACACATTCCAGAAGGACAAACCAGCAAGAGCATTCACATTTTTAAAAATGGCAAAGTTGTAGGTTGTTGAAAAATCTAACCTAAAGTAATCGGGTAATCGCTCCGCGTTTGGCCTTTGAAATAGAATTTGCTGAGGGTTTACGCCTTGATTTTCTATAGGAAGCGTAATAGGAGCTCCAGAATGCCAGTTAAATCCAGTAGATAATTTTAAGCCCTTTTTCTCGTAACTCAAACCAAAAGAAATCACATGTTGTATATCCAGATTGTTTTGAAAACGCGAGGGGTCTAAAGCGTCAAAATGGTAAAAATTGTCGGATATGGAATAGCTTGCCCATCCAGAAATGGGATCGAAATTTTTATTGATTAAAAAATCAATTCCTTTTACTTCATAACTTCCATGGACTTGTAAAAATTGAAACTGATTTTGAAAACCTTGTCCTTGCGTGGTGATTCCTTCTACGTGTTTGTAGTAGACATCTGCATTGATAAACCAACTTGGTTTTACGTAATTGAGTCCAGTCGAGACTTGTTGGCTTTGTATAATTGGTCGGTTATTAGGATTGGAAAGGACCCACCTTCTATTTTGAACACCTAAAAAATCCGTTTGTAAATCGATAATTTGAGAGGTGACTTGGCTTTTTTGTTCACCTAGGACTTCCAGGTAAAAATGGTCCACTATTTTATAACTTAAGTTAAATCTAGGCTCAATTACCACCTTGTTAAATTTTGAAAAATGATTAAGTCTTCCTCCAAATTCTACACTGAGGTCTTTATTTGTGGACAGATAGTTTAACTGGCTATAAAGGCTGTTCGTTAAAATAGAGTTTTGAGTTTCTCTTAAAAACCCTGGATTATCGATAGATTCTGAATTGAGAATCCCAGTCTCGTTAAACTGATATCCAGATTCTAGATTAAGCTTTGAAGATAAATTGGTTTTTAGATTAACACGAACTCCGATTTCTCTTACTTCATTGATTTGCTCTAGGCTTTGGTCATTCAATAAATTCGTATTGACAGAGTTTTGATTATATTTGGAAGTATAAAACTGAACTTCAGTTTTTGTAGCTTCAGACCAGTTCCTATTATAATATATTCCACCAGCTACATTGGTTTGTTCGAGTTCGCTAGACCTTGTATTAATTCTATTACCTAAGATTTCAAACCTGTTAAGAGAAAATTCATCGTTTGTGTAAAACAAATTACCTTTTATATAATCCTTTTCAGTGAGTTTGTGTTTGTAGTTCAAAGAAGCATCATAAAATATAAATTCATTATTTTGTTGAGAGGTAGGATTTGTTTCGTCCGTAACTTCAGTGTTCTGGAAGATTTTATCAAAATATTGATTGTAGGTTGGACTCTCCCAAATAGCGTTGATGGATTCTCTAAAAGAAAACTCGATAGAAGAGTTAGACATTAAAGGAGCTTCAAAATAAACGTCAGCACTAATGAGGTTCACTCCAATTTCAGCTTTAAAAGACTTTGCAATAGAATCTTTAGTACGCATATCGATCACACTAGAAACTCCATCACCATATCGTGAGGACGTTCCGTTTTTGATCAATTTTACGCTTTTGGTCATATAGGGATTAAAGGCAGAAATCATCCCGAAAAAGTGGGAGGTATGGTACATTTTTATACCGTCCCACAAAAATAAATTTTGATCATGAGTGCCTCCTCTTACATTAAGATAGGACACACTTTCTTGGCGGCTGGTTATGCCAGGAAGCGCTTGGATGCTCTGTAAAACATCTGGCTCTACCAATCCTGGTAACAATCCAAAGCTTTCATAATCGAGCTTTAAAATCCCAGACCGATATTTTTGAATGCCTCCTGTTAGATAATTAGTTAGGATAATTTCTTCAAGCACCATGGAAAAAGGGGAAACCATAACTTCAATGCAGTATTTTGTTTCGCTGGGGATGACTCTTTTTAACTCTGGAGCGTAGCCCTTCACCCTAATCTTTAAGTCAATTTCTTTAGTGTTTACAGGGATTTTAAATTGGCCATAAGCATTTGGTTTGTAAAGGTAGTTGCCAACCTTAAGCAATGCTTCTGTCAATTGTTTTTGAGTTAATTCATCTTTAACGATCACACACAGTTCAAATTCATTCTCATTTGGAATGATGAGTATGTTTTTGTCGGAATGCTGTTCGTATACAAAAGGAGAGGATTTTTCTAAAAAGTTGAGATAATCTTTTAGTGAATTTAAAGAAGAATTGGGAGTTACAATAAGGTTTTCTATCTGGTCATCGGCATAAGAAAAATTAACTTCAAATCGACTCTCAATAGTTCTCAAAAATTCGCCTAAACCTTGTTCACGAGTTGAGTTCTGAGCGTAGCCATAACTACTTAAGCTCAAAAGGATAAGTAAAAAAAAATGTAAATTTAGTAATCTCACTTTTTAGACAATATGACCTTTTTACCATTTATCTGGTAGGTCAAATCTAAAGGCAAAGTAATGGATTTCAAGGCATTTTCTAGATCATTATGGACAAAACTTCCAGTATAGAGTCTATAAGAATTGATGGCTGAGGTTTCAAACTCTATGTTGTAATAGAGATTAAATTCTTGTAAAACCGATTCTAGCGAAGTGCTTTGAAATTGTGAGGTCTTATTGATCCAACTTGGCTTCGATAAAGAAGTTTTAGACTTAGAGATTTTATCCTTTACGAAACTTATTACCTCTTTGGGTTGTAGAATATATTTTTTGTTGTTGAGGCTTACTTCTACGGAACCTTCATAGCAAGTCACTTCAAACCCATAAGGTCTCGACTTTACATTAAACTGTGTGCCTAACACCTGAATGCTTCCATAGCTTGTTTTTACTGTAAATACATTTCCTGTAGAGACCTTAAAAAAAGCTTCTCCTTCCAAATCTAAAACCCTTTTTTCTGCCCAAGTTGAAGAGTTGAATTGTATAATTGATTTAGCGCCTAAATTCACTTCAGAGTCATCTGGCAGACTCAAAGTTTTAGTCTCAGCAACCTGTGTTTTTATGCTTTCTGAATAAGAAGTCTGATTGAGTAGTTTAATAGCCGAAAATAATATGATACATATAGCTGCAACAATACCGATGGTCTTGTAAAAATTGAAGGGCGTTTTTTGAGCAGGTTGGTGAAGGTTAGATTCAAGCTTAGTAAGAGAATCTTGAACATCAAATTCAGGGGCCTTAAAGAGTTTTGCTTTTTCGGAGATTTTGACATAAGAAGGGTAGGCGTCTAATTTTTTAAACGCCTCCCATTCTTCTGAAGTGAGCTCATCTCTGAGCCACTTTCCAATTAAATAGTCCTCTTTCATAGCAATTTAATTACTTATAAGACAATTTACTCACGGAATCTCCTACTCTATAATTGTTAAATTCCATCAATATCTTGTCTAAGTTGTCTCAGTGCAGAGTAGATTCGTTTTTCAACAGCTTTTCTGGAAATCCCCAACATTTCTGCAATTTCTTTATGTTTTTTCCCTTCGACTCTATTGAGTATAAAAGCGACTCGTTTTTCTTCTGTAAGCTTGGATAATGCCTTTTGATATTTACTTAAGTATTCTTTTTCTTCAAGTAAAAATTGAGGGTCTTGAATATTCGAGTTATTTTTTGAAGCATTCGACTCATATTTTAAGACTACCTTTCTATGCTTTACTGTATTAAGAGTGGTGTTGTTCGCTACCGAAAATAAGTAACTTTTAGCTTTGTCAGGTGATATTTTTTTACAATTCTCCCAGAGTCTCATAAAAGCTTCTTGAACTTTGTCTTTAGGGTTATACTGTTCGCCAAATTTATAGTAAATAAAATCGTGTAAATCTTTTGCATACCTTGCGTGAAGTTTTGAAAATACAGTTTTTTCACAGGTATTTTCAAATAAAGGTTTTGCGTTTTTCATGAATTCAAAATTATAAAAAAAGTTTAATATGGTAGGAATTATAAGTCCTAAGTTGTTTTATTAATGTGAACAAAAAAAATATGGTCAAATTTTATAAATCGATTATCTTTTTGTTGCTTCCCATTTTAATGGTGAGCTGCTATGAAGACGATGCTCCAATTGTAGAAGATGAAAATTCTTTATACCAGTCATCAGATCTTTCCTCTAAACTTAAATCTATTACATCTCACAATGCTTCTTTTGACGATCTTATAGACAATGCTTTCTGTTTTAGTCTCATTTTCCCTTATGAACTAAACATCAATGATCAACTCCGAGTTTTTAATTCAGCACAAGATTTTAATCTTTTGAGAGAAGACGATACTATTGAGATTGTGTTTCCTGTCTCTATAGTCTTCAGTGATTACATCATTCAGGAGGTAAATTCTATTCCTGAATTAAATGCATTGATCAATCAGTGTGACGATTTTCAAAGTATCACGGCTTTTAATTGTTACTCAATAGAATTTCCTTTAACTATCAAAGATTTCAATGACGTAGACTCCTCTTTTGAAACGCATCATTTCTTCAATAACAAAGCTATTTTTCTATATCTAGAAAATCTTCACGATTCTGATGTTTACGAAATAGACTATCCTATTTCAATTCTTAATAAAATTTCTCGTGAAATTGTTATTAATGACAACCAAGAATTTATTGATATGCTGGATTCTTCGCCTTCCTATTGTGAGTAGTGAATAAATCTTTTATTTTCATTAAGTATTCTTTAGTATTTTATACTCTTATTTGTTAAATATATGTTAAAAATAACTTTCAGGGTAGTAACTTTTGAGTTGTGTTTGTCTTATGCATGAAACAATTAAATAAAAAACTATGAAATTACTATCAAAATTTTTGCTCGTGGCGTTTCTTGCTACAACATTCGTATCATGTTCAGACGATGATGATGCTCCAACTCCTCCTCAGGGAGATTCAACTATCGCAGGTCTTGTTTCTGAAAATGATGATTTTTCATCTTTAGGCGCGGCTTTGGAAGTTGCGGGACTTGTAGGAGTACTAAACGGCACTGAAGAATATACTGTATTTGCTCCCAATAATACTGCTTTTACTGCTTTTCTTCAAGCTAATGGATTTTCAAGCCTTGGAGAAGTTCCCGTAGATTTGTTAACACAAGTTCTATTAAACCATGTCGTCGTTGGAACCAACTTATCCACCGATTTAACGACTGGGTATATTTCTTCATTGGCAACAGGTTCGGCTTCAGATGCAGGCCTTAGCTTATTTATAAATATTGAAAATGGAGTAGTCATCAATGGTGGAGCTAATAACGGTGGAGCTTCTGTATCTCAAGCAGATATAGTAGCCTCTAATGGAGTTGTACATGCTGTTGAAAATGTAATAGGTCTTCCAGACGTTACTAACCAAGCTATTGCAAATCCTGAATTTTCCACTTTAGTAAGTGCTTTAATCGCAGCGAGTACAGATCAAACCAATTATGTAGATATTCTTTCAGGTTCAGAAAGCTCACCTTTTACAGTTTTCGCCCCAACCAATGCTGCTTTTGATGACCTATTGAGCGCTCTTGGTGCTACAAGTTTGAATGATGTTGCCCCTGCAACTTTAGCTATCATTTTAGAATATCATGTTATTGCTGGATCTAATGTAAGATCAAGTGATCTTACAACAGGGTTAACAGCAGCAACTTTGCAAGGCGAAGAATTAGGATTTGACTTATCAGATGGAGCTCAAGTTATAGACGCTACAGGGGTAAATGCCAATATTGCAATAGTAGATGTGCAAACCAATAATGGTGTAGTACATGCTATAGACAAGGTGTTATTACCACAAGAGATAGTTGATGTTATTGACCCAACAATTACAGGATTGGCTATGATGAATGATAACTTGTCTAGTTTGTTTGCTGCATTGCAATTGACAGGTCTTGATGATGTTTTAAACGACAGGGCGAGCGAGTATACTGTCTTTGCTCCAACCAACGCTGCATTCGATACATTCTTGGATGGTGCAGCTTTAGGAGATCTTCCAGTGGAAGTGGTAACTCAAGTTTTGTTAAATCACGTTTTAACAGGAACCGCACTCTCTACTGGTTTAACGACAAGTTATACCAATTCTCTTGCTACGTTTGGTGATACTGAAAACAACTTGAGCTTTTATATCAACTTAGATAATGGCGTAAGATTAAATGGTGTGTCTTCTGTAACAGCAGCAGATAATGTAGCGGCAAATGGTGTTGTACATATCGTTGACGCAGTAATAGGCCTACCAACCGTAGTCACTTTTGCAACGGCAGACCCTAATTTTAGTAGTCTGGTAAGTGCGCTTACCGATGATGGACAGGCAGCCCAAAATTATGTGGAGACGCTATCTACTCCAAATGGAACTGCCCCAGCTCCATTCACAGTATTTGCTCCAATTAATTCAGCTTTTGATGATTTATTCACCGAATTGAATGTTGAAGGAATTGCAGATATAGATCCAGCTACTTTAACTGCTGCTTTGAATACCCACGTTGTTGCAGGAGCTAATGTAAGATCAACCGATCTTATGGATGGAACTGTGTCTACATTGGGAGCGGATTTAACGGTAGATGCTTCCGCTGGAACTTTAACAGATCCCAATGGTAGAGTAAGCACTATCGCTGTGTTTGATGTTCAAGCCGCTAATGGTGTAGTTCACGCGATTGATACTGTTTTATTACCACAATTATAAATATTAAGCTTTTTTAGAATAAAAAAGGTTCAACATCACGTTGAACCTTTTTTGCTTATTAAATTTTAGGGTGCCTAAACTTTATCGAGATGCTTTGGTTTCACTCCAAATTTCCTAGTATCATCTTTGGTCAGTACTTTATAATCTTCAGTTTTAGTTAAATGTTCTAAGGGATATAGCAGATGCTCTGGAAGAGCAGTGAGTTGTCTCGATTTGAGATCAATCCACGATCCCATCATATCGCATCTTGCACAGTTATCTCCTTTTTGGTTATAAAAGTTATGTTCAAACTGAAAAAACATACCGTCTTCACTTAGGCCTTTTAGTTCTAAACTGACCCTTACCTTGTCTTCAGGTTTTATTTCTTTAAAATAAAAGATGTGTTCATAAAATACAATTGGACCAATATTATGCTTTACCAGTTCCTGCTGGGAAAAGCCATTTTTAACTAGAAAAGCCATTCGCGTATGGCTCATAAAATTCTGATAGGAAGAGTTCGCTAAATGCCGGTTAGCATCCAGATCGCTCCAGCGAATTTCAAATGATTGACTATACATGTATTAAATAAATTTAGTGATTAGAATAATAACTGCACTCAAAATAGTAGCCATGACTACCCCACGTGCTCTATAATCTTGCTTTTTTTTAATAAACACAAAAAACGGCAAAAAGTTTAAAATAGCACCCAAAGCAATAATGCTTCCAAGTACACCTTCTTCTGAAGCTTTGCTGAGAACCACTTCAAACTCCCTTTGCATGATGATGCTAATATACAGGAACATGCCTGCGAGATTTGCAGTGACCCCTATTAAGAAGCCTATGGCAATTTCTTTTTTAATCATTGATGGGCCAAGATTTTAAATCATCAATAAATTGATGGGCTGTAAGGTCAAACATGACGGGGACAATAGACACATAGCCTGCTTCTAAAGCCTCGACATCTGTTCCTCCATCTTTGTCTTCATTTACAAATTCTCCAGAGAGCCAATAATAATCTCTCCCTTGCGGATTTTGTCGCTTATCAAATTGCTCTCTCCAAAAGGCTTTGGCTTGTCTGCAGATTTTTACACCTTTTAGTTTTTCTTCTCCAGCCTTAGGGAAGTTGACATTAAGAACAATCCCTTTAGGAAGGCCATTTTGGATAACATTATTTGTAATGCGCTTTATATACTTGGTTGTATGGTCAAAATTAGCTTCCATCGAGTAATCTAATAGAGAAAACCCAATGGCAGGTATTCCTTCTATTCCTGCTTCTACAGCAGCACTCATCGTTCCGGAGTAAATGACATTTATGGAGGAATTAGACCCATGGTTAATTCCGCTTACACATAAATCTGGTTTTCTTTTTAGTATTTCCTGGGTTCCTATTTTTACACAATCCGCTGGTGTGCCTGAACAAGAATATTCTTTGACTTGAGAATATTTATCGATGGTAACTGGATCGCAATATAAATTGTCACTAATGGTTATGGCGTGTCCCATTGCGCTTTGTGGCCTGTCTGGAGCAACGACAACTACTTCTCCAATAGTTCTCATAATCTGTATAAGATGTCTTATGCCAGGGGCAGTGATGCCATCGTCGTTCGTGACTAATATTAAAGGTTTGTTTTCTGCTTGCATAGATTTTATTTTCAAGGGGCTAAAATAATCATTTTAGCTAGTAATAAAATGAATTATGACGTTTAACAAATTATTAGCTAGCATTAAAAAATGTGGTATAGTTTTTACTGTACATTAGAAGATATTACATTAGCAAACTTAAGTTTTAATGAATTTTAATACGATGAAACGATACAAAGTAAGACGCAATTTTATTATTTTATTACTAGTAACTCTCCTGTCTGTCACGTCTTGTAGCTTTACAACTAAAGATTTTGATCAAGATTCAGATAAAGATAAAGTCCTTATTGAGCTCATTACCTACGTGATTGAGCAAGGCCATTTTGACATGAAAGAGATAGATGATGAATTTTCTGAGGCTGTTTTTAAAGATTACATCCAAGGTTTAGATCCTATAAAAAGACACTTTTTAGCTAGTGATTTTCAGGATTTTGAAGCTTATAGAACTCAGATTGATGATCAGATTGAAAATAAAAATTTAGTTTTTTTCAACCTTACTGTCGAAATTCTAATCCAAAGAATGGAAGAGGCTAAAGGATTTTACTCAGAATTACTCGAAAAGCCCTTCAATTTTCAAGAAGAAGAGGTGATTAATACAGATTATGAAAAACTAGACTATGCCTCTAGTAAATCTGAATTGAAGAACCGATGGAGACAACAATTCAAGTTTTCAACACTTTCTTCGTTCCATGATCTTAAAGAAGAACAGGCGGAGAAAATCAAAAATGGTGAAGAAGTAGACAAAAAATCTGATGTAGAGCTGGAGATAGAAGCTCGTGAGATCACCAAGGAATCTATTGAAAATTATTTTGATGCCATGTCTAATCTCGAAAGAAAAGATTGGTTCAACTTATACATTAATTCTGTGGTCAGTCAATTCGATCCACACACAAATTATTTTGCTCCACAAGACAAAGACAGATTCGATATTTCGATGTCTGGCAAACTAGAAGGAATTGGAGCTAGGCTTCAAAAACAAAGAGACAACGTAAAGATTGTTGAGGTCATTTCTGGAGGTCCAGCATGGACTAATGGAGAGCTTGAAGTTGGCGACTTGATTCAAAAAGTAAAACAAGAGGATGAAAAAGAACCAGTAGACATTCGTGGAATGCGACTCGACGACGCGGTGGATCTCATCAAAGGGCCTAAGGGCACCAAAGTAACATTAACCGTAAAAAAAGTAGATGGAAGCTCTCAAACGATTAACATCACAAGAGATGTTGTAGAGATTGAAGAAACCTATGTTAAATCTTCAACAGTTATAAAAAACGGAAAGTCTTATGGTGTCATCAATTTGCCTAAATTTTATTTTGATATGAAAGATTATGATGAACGAAATGCAGCTTCAGATATCAAAAAAGAATTGATTCGTCTTAACGAAATTGGTGCAGAAGGCTTAGTGTTAGATCTCAGAAATAATGGAGGTGGTTCTTTATCTACGGTAGTCGATATTGCAGGCTTTTTTATTGAAAATGGACCCGTGGTTCAAGTTAGAGATGCAAAAAATAATACAGAAGTTTTAAAAGATACCGATGCCGATGTGATTTGGGACAAACCTTTGGTTATCCTTGTGAATGAATTATCAGCGTCAGCTTCGGAGATTCTAGCCGCGGCTATGCAAGATTACAGTAGAGCTGTTGTGATTGGTAGCAAGCAAACCTATGGTAAAGGAACTGTGCAGAATGTTGTAGATCTTAATCGTTGGATGAGAAATAATAGCACATTTGGAGATATGGGAGCTCTTAAAATTACGACTCAAAAATTTTACAGAATCAATGGGGGATCAACCCAACTTAAGGGTGTAGAAAGTGATGTTGCTGTTCCAGACCGATATTCTTATATCGATATTGGCGAAAGGGATTATGAAAACCCAATGCCATGGGACAAAATTGCTCCTGCAGATTATAAAACGTGGAGAGGGTATTCTAATCTTGAAAAGGTAATTGCTTCAAGTAGAGATCGCTTGTCCAATAATGCTCAAATCCAATTGATAGATGAAAATGCAAAATGGATCAATGCACAAAGAAATCAAAACTCATATAGTTTAAACTATGACAGCTATGACAAAGAAATGGCAGAGGTAAAAAATATGTCTGAAAAGTTTGATAATATCAATAATTACAAAACAGATCTCACCTATAGCTCCTTGCCTTATGAAGAGTCTCTTATGGCTCAAGATTCATCTTTAACCCAAAAGAGAAAGAGATGGCACGAGAGTTTGTCGAAAGATGTTTATGTACAAGAAGCTATTAATGTACTTCAAGATTTAAACGTTGATGAAAGTTCTATCAAACTTGCAGCAAGAAAAGATTAATTAGGTGTAATTCTAGAAGTTTGACCAGAAATACGTCTTTAACTCACTTAGCCCTCCAAAAATTTAAAAAAAATATTTGGGGGGTCTTAAGTTTTTGGTACGTCGTCGCTTGCTTATTAATAGGGGTTTTTGCCTACCTATTGTCTCCAGACGATTCAGAAAATGCCAATAACATGGCGTTGAGTATTCATTCGAAATCCCCCGGGTTTACCACCAAAGTTATTGAGTTGCCCAGTCCTAATCAAGATCAGCAATCTTGGTTCTCCAAATCATTTTTTGGTGATAAAACAGCGAATACTATTATTCCTATTCAATCATACAAGGCACAAGGTAATAAACTCTACTATCTCGAATACGGTATGGAAGAGTCCGCTTTAGAAAATGAAATTGACGTATCTCAAATAGATTTCGAAGGAGATATAACTAACCTTGTCACCACCAAAACCTATTGGTTAGGGACCGATAAATATGGCAGAGATTTGCTAAGCCGGATGCTTATTGGGATAAGAATCTCTTTTTCAGTAGGATTTATTTCAGTGTTGATTTCGCTTGTGCTCGGTATTTTCTTAGGTTCAATATCGGGATATTATGGAGGGAAAATCGATGCTGTAGTGATGTGGCTTATCAACGTTACTTGGTCCATACCTACTTTACTATTAGTGATTGCCATAACGCTAGCTTTAGGTAAAGGATTTTGGCAGGTATTTATCGCGGTGGGTTTAACGATGTGGGTGGAAGTGGCTAGAGTGGTTAGAGGTCAAGTGATGAGTGTAAAATCTTCACAATACGTTACAGCAGCAATAGCTTTAGGGTTTAAAGATCAAAGAATTATTACAAAACATATACTTCCTAACATCATGGCTCCGGTAATTGTTATATCTGCGGCCAATTTTGCAGCCGCCATATTGATAGAAAGCGGGCTTAGCTTTTTAGGCATAGGCGCTCAACCTCCTACGCCAAGTTGGGGTGCCATGATCAAAGATCATTATAGCTATATTATATTAGGGAAAGCCTATCTAGCCATTATTCCTGGTTTAGGAATAATGAGTTTGGTGATGGCCTTTATGCTTGTAGGAAATGCGCTTAGAGATGCCCTAGATGTAAAAAATTAATCATTTAATTTTAGAACAGCCATAAACGCTTCTTGAGGAATTTCTACATTACCAACTTGTCTCATACGTTTCTTTCCTTTTTTCTGTTTCTCTAAAAGCTTTCGTTTACGAGAAATATCACCACCATAACATTTGGCTGTCACGTCTTTTCTTAAAGCTTTTACAGTTTCTCTAGCAATAATTTTTGCACCGATTGCCGCTTGTATAGGAATATCGAACTGTTGTCTAGGGATAAGTTCTTTTAGTTTCTCACAGATTCTTTTTCCAATATCGTAAGCATTGTCAGCGTGAAGTAAAGCAGAAAGGGCGTCTACACTATTCCCGTTTAATAGAAGATCTACTTTTACCAACTTGGATTTTCGCATTCCAATTGGCGAATAATCGAAAGACGCATAGCCTTTGGAAACTGTTTTTAATCGATCATAAAAATCGAAAACAATTTCAGCTAAGGGCATGTCAAAACTCAATTCTACACGATCTTGAGTGAGGTAAGTCTGGTTGGTAATTTGTCCTCGTTTTTCTATACATAACGACATCACAGGGCCTACGTAACCGGATTTTGTGATAATACTAGCTTTTATAAAAGGCTCTTCCACACGGTCTAAGTAAGAAGGTTCTGGTAAATCGGTTGGATTGCTAACGACAATAGCTGTGTTCTTATCTTTTAAGGTGAAAGCATTATAAGACACGTTAGGGACAGTTGTAATAACAACCATGTCAAACTCACGTTCTAGGCGTTCTTGAATAATTTCCAAGTGAAGCATTCCTAAAAAACCACATCTAAAGCCAAAACCTAAAGCTGCTGAACTCTCTGGTGCAAAAACCAGCGAAGCATCGTTCAGCTGAAGTTTTTCCATTGCAGATCTCAACTCTTCGTATTCATCAGTTTCAACAGGATAGATCCCTGCAAAAACCATGGGTTTCACCTCTTCAAAACCAGCAACTGTATTTTTGGTAGGATTTTCAGCATCGGTAATGGTATCACCAACTTTTACTTCTTTTGCATTTTTAATACCTGTAATCAGGTAGCCAACATCTCCTGCTTTGATCTCTTTTTTGGGAAACTGAACCAGTTTTAAAGTCCCCACTTCATCTGCAAAATAATTTTTACCAGTCGCGACAAATTTAATTTGTTGACCCTTTTTAATGCTTCCATCAAAAACTCTAAAGTAAGTTTCAATTCCACGGAAAGGATTATAAACAGAATCGAAAACCAAAGCTCTTAACGGAGCATCAGGATCTCCTTTTGGAGGTGGAATACGTTCTACAATAGCATTTAATATTTCTTCTATACCCGTACCGTTTTTTGCACTTGCTCTAATGACATCTTCTCGATTACAACCGATTAAATCTACAATGTCATCGGTGACCTCATCGGGGCTAGCACTTTGTAAATCTACTTTATTGAGGACTGGAATAATCTCTAAATCATTTTCTAAAGCTAGATATAAGTTTGAAATCGTCTGCGCCTGTATGCTTTGTGCGGCATCTACGATGAGCAAAGCTCCTTCACAAGCCGCTATAGATCGAGATACTTCGTAAGAAAAATCCACATGTCCTGGCGTATCGATAAGATTGAAGACAAAGTCTTCACCCTTATAATTATAGACCATTTGGATGGCGTGGCTTTTTATGGTGATTCCTCTTTCACGCTCCAAATCCATAGTGTCTAGAAGTTGCTCTTTTCGTTCACGTTCTGTCACAGATTTTGTAAAATCTAATAAACGATCGGCTAAGGTGCTTTTTCCGTGGTCTATATGAGCTATAATGCAAAAATTTCGAATGTTCTTCATAGTCCCTTTGTCCTCTACAAATGCCTAAAAAGCAGTTGAATTTATCTCTGCAAATATAAAGGAATTGTTCGGCTTAACAGGCTTATATTTTACAGTGTTAAAAGCTTTATGGAAATTGTTTATAATTCTGTAGTTTTACACTAAAAAATTTTGGCTAAGATAGATAACATAGAACTTGGAGAATTTCCATTACTCCTTGCACCAATGGAGGACGTAAGCGACCCTCCCTTTAGAGCGCTTTGCAAGGAATACGGTGCAGACATGGTGTATACTGAATTTGTTTCTTCTGAAGGATTGATTCGCGATGCTGCCAAAAGCCTACAAAAGCTTGACATTTACGAAAGAGAACGCCCGGTTGGTATTCAGATTTTTGGTGCTAATCTGGATTCGATGTTGAGGTCTATTGAAATTGTTGAAAAGACTAAGCCGGATGTTATAGATATCAACTTTGGGTGTCCAGTTAAAAAAGTGGTTTCCAAAGGAGCAGGAGCAGGTATTTTGAAGGATATAGATCTTATGGTGAAGCTTACCGAAGAAATGGTGAAACACACCCATCTTCCTATAACTGTTAAGACCCGATTAGGCTGGGATCATGACTCCATAAAAATCCTTGAAGTTGCAGAACGGCTCCAAGATGTGGGTTGTAAAGCCATTTCTATTCATGGGCGCACAAGAGCTCAAATGTACAAGGGAGAAGCAGATTGGAAACCTATTGCAGAAGTCAAGAACAACCCGCGGATGCATATTCCGGTCTTTGGTAATGGAGACGTAAATAGTCCAGAAAAAGCTATACTCATGCGAGATGAATATGGACTTGATGGGGCAATGATTGGTAGAGCAAGTATAGGGTCTCCTTGGTTTTTTAAAGCGGTAAAACACTATTTTGAAACCGGGACGCATTGTGAACCGCCTTCTTTGGCAGAACGGGTAGATATTGCCAGACGTCATTTACAAATGGCCATCGATTGGAAAGGGGAGAAGCTAGGCGTTTTTGAAACTCGACGACATTACACCAATTATTTTAGGGGGATCCCACACTTCAAAGACTATAGGATGAAAATGGTAACTTCAGATCATTCTGAAGATGTATTTGCTGCTTTTGATGAGGTTGAAGATAAGTTTTCCGACTACCAGTTTGTTTAATCTATCTTGAACTTTCTATTTCTTTTGAAACACATCTTGTTCATTTAAACTTAAGAAAGATGAAATTATATTTTTTAATCTCTTTAGCGATGATGTTTGGCCTTAGTTCATACGCTCAAAGTCTTGATGAAAAGACTCATCAAACTTTAAAAAATTACCTAACGGAATTCCCCTCTCAAACTCAATTTTCTGTTGCATTAATCGACCACGATGACACTTACTACTATGGGCAAGTAAAATTCTCTGACACCATAAATGAATTAGACAACAGTGCGTCGGTTTTTCAGATTGGATCGGTTACCAAAGTTTTCACCTCCACACTTTTGGCTAGTCTTGTTATCGATAAGACATTGAAATTAACAGATTCGCTTCATCAGTTTTTTAGATTTCCACTTGCCAATACTTCAATTACCTTAGAAAGACTTTCCAACCATACGTCTGGCTTACCAAGGCTTCCTTCAAATTTGAACTTAGCTTTAGCAGACCCCAAAAATCCTTACCTTAATTATACAGAAGAAGATCTGGAGTTTTACTTAACTTCAGAAATGGAAGTAACATATAACAAAGAGTCTAGCTATCAATATTCAAATTTGGGGGTAGGCATTCTAGCTAATGCTTTAGAAAATGCAACAGATAAGACCTTTGAAGACTTACTTTCAGAAAAAATATTTCAGCCCCTAGGGATGAAAAATTCTACACTAGATAGCCATCTTGTTGAGTCAAACTTGGTTCAAGGCTTGGATCAAGATGGAAACCCTACACCTGTATGGGACATGGGAGTGCTTGCTGGTGCTGGTGGAGTATTATCTTCTACCGCCGACCTTTCAAAATTTGTTAAGGCCCATTTTGAGGATACGGAAAATGCATTTTCATTAACGACCTTACCTACTTTTTTGGTCAATCCAAATTTAAGGATTGGCTTAGGATGGCATATTTTGCAAGATGAGCAAGGCCATAATTTATATTGGCATAATGGTGGAACTGGTGGTTATTCTGCTTCTGTTTTCGTCATTCCTGAAATTCAAAAGGCTGTTATTGTCTTAACTAATGTGTCTGCATTTCATCCTAAAGCCCCACGTATAGACGAATTGGGATTTAAACTTTTAAGTACATTTTAAAAAAATAAAGCCCTGTGTTTTTAAACACAAGGCTTTTAAATATAAGTTGTCACTATAATTCCTATCTGCCTTCTGCAACAGGAGTTGGGAACTGAACGAAAACATTATCCCCGGGTCTGTCATTTGGAAGTTGATCGAGTCTGTTAAAACGTCTCATATCTATCCATCTATGTCCACCTTCAGCAAAAAGAGAATATCGCCGTTGCAATAAAATTTCATCAACGAGTTCAGCTGGAGAATCCCCTCCTGTATAATCATCAAGCTCTGCCGCGTTTCTTATAATATTAATAGCATCGATAGCTTTGCTTGGATTTGATATATGTAAAGCTTCAGCATAAAGAAGAACGAGTTCTTCATTTCTAATAATATCTACATTAGCTATAATATTGTCATAAACGAAAACATTGTATATGCCGCTTAAATCTGATTGAGCTAAGACTTCCTCTGTTATCTGGATCTATAAATTGGAGTTCTTTAGGAAACAAAGTTCTTGTTTGCAACTGATAATAATCAAGTCCAAATCTAAATTGTGCTTTTTGACTTGAGTTTTAACCTTGTTAAATATCATAATCCAATGTACTCCCCAAGACAAATCTATTTACATTTTCGCGGCTAGTGACCAGAGCTGCATCCAAAGTAGGTTGAGAAGCCCTTCCTACCAATTCCTGAGAGGAAATAGAGAAAACTGCATTTGCAGCATTAGATCGCTTTACGGAAGTCGCTAAACCTGTAATGACTACTTCCTCCAAAGCTGCAGCAGATTCAATAAACGAAACTGTAAGTGGTGAAGAAGAGGTAACATTTATGTATTGAGACTTGTACCCTAGATAAGTGAATCTTAAAGTTGTGGGCAACTCGTCTACAGATAAAGAAAATTCACCATTCATGTCACTAGTCGTCCCATTGGACGTTCCTTTTTCTACAACGTTAACAAATGGTATAATGTTACCTGTGGATTGCTCTACTGTTTTTCCTGTAAGTGTTTCTTGTGCTAATACCAATCCAGGTAGAAAGGCAAAAAACAGAAGAAAGCTCAGCGCTTTTTGTTTAACTTTTTTCATATTAATTATTTAGTTTATATTTAACTAACCTATATAATTAATATAACTAATAGTTAATAATTATTGCTAATGTTATAATATTTAACATTTAATAGGTCATGTATTTTAAAAAGTGAATTTATACGTAGTATTTTAAAAGAATAGATTAAATTGCAGTATACTTCCAAATTTATTTTAAAATCAATTCTTCATCCTAAGTATTGATTTATTTCAAAATAAAAAGAAAATGATTCGAAATTACTGGAACGAGCAATGGAAGCCCGTAGTCTTCGGCGAAAAAATTACCGAAACCGAAAAGTATAAAATTTCCAACTATGGAAGGCTTATAAAATGCCAAGCTTTTAATGAAGTCTTGGTGAAAGAGTTTTTTATCAACGGGTACCAAACTATTCCTCTCAAACAAAAAGAAAACGGAAAGTCTACCAGTCGTTATGTTCACAAGTTGGTAGCACAACATTTTCTGGAACAAGGTGACGGGATTTATGTCATTCATCTCAATTATGACAAAAAAGACAATAAAGTAGAAAACTTAAAGTGGGCAACCAAAAAGGAGAAAGAAAACCACCAATTTACTAATCCAGAGTATCTAAATAGACCTAAAAAGCGGACGTATTCTAAACTCACCGAAGCTAGGGTAAGATTGATTAAACGCAAGATCCATGACCCTAACCGTCGTACTCGTATGAAAATGATTGCTAAGCAGTTTGGGATTTCAGAAATGCAACTTTACCGAATTAAAAGTGGAGAAAATTGGGGGACGGTGACCGATTACTAATTTTAGTTGAAATCAAATTCAACCCAAATGGGGATATGATCTGAAATCATTCTAGCAGATTTTAAGTCCGAGAAGGTTTCATAAAACAAATCAACACCGGTTTCTAGGATCTTAAAAGCTTTAGAGTCTATAAAGAAATTGTCATATTCTGAAGCTAGACAAATTCCAGCTTTACATTTCATTTTTAGACTGGTTTTTTGATTCAGTAGTGCAGAAATGAAGCCTTTAGATTTTAAAGGATTAAAGACACTATGGCTTTCTGGTAAATTAAAATCTCCTAAAAATATAAAGTGTTCATCGGGATAAAGCTCGGGATAGAGCTTTAAATATTTTAATTCTCGCTCTGGTTGTTTAGATTTTGGAACAGCGTGAATATTAACAAGCGTGAAGTCTTGATTTTCAAATTTGAATCTTATAAAATAGGGTTCCCGCTCAAACTCTTCGATACAATCTAGGTCTAACCACGCTTTTCTGTCAACTCTCAATCGGCTGGTTTTCCATAGAAATGCATATCGCTCCGAGCTGTAGGTTCCACCTTGAGTGGGTTTGCTCACCACATAATCCCAAGGTGAGCCTTTTCTGTTGAGTTCATCGGCTAGTTTGGCCACCGCCTGCGCACCGCCATTTCCAGCGACTACTTCTTGAATGGCAACAGCATCAAAATCCCGCAAGGTTTCTGCCATAAACTCAATTTCAGTTCTGGATTTAGAACTTCCTAAATGACGGATGTTCCAAGAGCTAATCTTAACTTGAGCAAGGCTGATTGTGGATACAAATAGTAAACTTAAAAAAACAACTAAGGATTTTTTTAGAGCCATAGGGTGGAAGATTAAAATCCGTTCAAAAATACAGACTTTGTGTTTAGATGCAATTGAATTGAGTTCTAAAAAAGTTTTAAATTATTATCTATAAAATGCGGAATTAAGCGAAATGATTACCTATATTTTAAAAAAAACGTAAACCAACCTATGAGTGCTGAACTAGAAATAAATAAGCCAGAACCAATAGCGATTAGTAAAGAACAGAAATCGTTTCATCGTGAAAGTAATGTCGAGTCTACGATCGAGGATTTGATACAAGGTGAATCTATACTTATCTCTGAGTTTTATAATGATGGCATATCCCTTCTTAAGGAATTGCACAATTATCTGAAACGCAAACTACCTAACAAATCTTACAAAGAGCAGCATGAGTATCGTGCAGAGTACTTTAGACTTTCGAATCTCATTTTATTGGAAATTATCGATCAAAAAATAGTGGCAAAACGATCGCCTAGTATTGGGTGGTTAGAAAAACTGTATTCAGAAAACGATCATTTCTTTTTGACTTTTCCACAAGTACAAGGCTTGAATAGTGCTTGGCAATGGTATGAAAATGGAGTTTCCTTACCTGTATTGCGGAATAAAATACATCCTTATTACGGAACCTACTTCCCAACACGATTCGAGCATTTGGTTCTTTTTGATAATTGGTTGAAACGCTATAAAGGACCAAAAAAAACAGCGATAGATGTTGGAATTGGGAGTGGAGTTCTCTCTTTGCAAATGGTTCAACACGGCTTTCAAAAAGTCTATGCAACAGATACAAATCCTAATGCTATTGTTGGATTAAAGGAATTTATGGGAACTACAAAACTATCTCGAAAAATCGAATTGGATTTTGGAGATCTTTTTGGGAAATGGGAAAAGCAAACTGAATTGATTGTGTTTAATCCACCTTGGTTGCCAGGAACTCCTGACTTGGGAAGTATGGACAATGCCATTTATTATAACGAAACCTTATTTCCAGATTTTTTTACTGCCGCCAAAAAAAGACTATTGCCTGAAGGGAAGCTGGTACTTATCTTCTCAAATTTAGCGCAAATAACAAAGGTAACTACTGGTCATCCTATAGAGGCAGAATTAGCTGAAGGAAACAGATTTCAATTGGAAAAGTGTTTAAAAAAATCTGTAGGAGCAGCTTCTCAAAAAACTAAAAGAGATCCGCATTGGCGTTCTTCAGAAGAAGTAGAGCTCTGGGTACTTACACATAGTTGAACCTAGTATAGGTTATCAAGTTTGCAACAGTCACCGTTGCTTATGAAAAAAGGTGACTCATTTTTTTAAAAAATGAGTCACCTTTTTATTTTTTTGTAAGTCTTGATAAGATGCCTTATTTACTACTCATAATATCTATTTTTTTAATCGAAGGCTCTTCAGCTAGCAATTCAGAAGCGTTTTCCATTAATGCCTTAGCTATCTTTCCGTTGAGGTGGGCCTCTCTTCCCGATTCGTCTTCAAACGTATCAAATATTCCAAAGGTAGACTCATCAATTTGAAAGGAATACCAGGTTATAGTTTCCTTCTCTTCTTTTGCAAGATCTACCGCATTAGATAAGAATGCTTTTACATCATCTCTTTTTTCCTTTTTAGCTTTCACTGTTATCAATAAGCCTAACTTTTTCATTTATTTTAATTTATATTATTACTTATTTCATAAATTTAAAGTAAATAATTCGCTTTTTCAGTTAATGTCTAAAGGTTTAATCTTTTTTTAAACTTAAGCGATCTTGAAAAGCTTCAAAATATAGAAGTGAATTCTTACTTAATTTCCCTTTTAACTATCCATAAAAACACCCATATTTATCTTCTTTTATGATGTCGATCATCTGTTCTAAATGAGTTGATTTTGGAAATGGTTCGTAAAGCTCCCATTTTCCACTCGCACGCATCCAATATAGATTCCATTCTTGTCTTGACTTGTAAAGTCTAATTTTAGCAAATTCCATGTGTTGAATTTCTTTCGGGTTGTCCCAAAAAGGTCGGATTTCATAAAGTATTACAATTCTTCCATCATAAGAATATCCCAAATCAAGTTGTTCACGAATAACAGGATCTTCTGGCCTTAAAGACTCTACATACGTTTTAATAATATTCTCGTTGATGTCGATTGTTGTATTTTTCATTCTGTCCACAGATTTGTAAGGTCTAATTTAATAAATAAAGCTGAACCTAAGGGTTTAATGTTGATACCAAGCGCTTGTGGATTTTTAAGTAAGAGTATATTAGTATCTTATACTTGTAATTCTTCTTCAAATTGGCTTACTTTTTTTGTCGGTATTTGGTGCATGGCATGTTCTGCAATAGCGGTTATGGATAAGGATGGATTTACTCCTGGATTTGCAGAAATCATAGACCCATCAATCACATAAAGGTTCTGATAATTAAAAACTTTATTGTCCTTATCGATTACCCCAGAGGAAGGATTCTTTCCCATCACGGCTCCACCTAAAATATGCGCTGTAGAAGGAACACCCGCCAATGTTTCTAAAGAAAAAGAGGTACTCACTCCATTTATCGCTTTTCGGTAAGCTTTAACCAGCTTTATAGATTCCGGGATAAAAGGCGTAGGAGCCTTTCCTGAACTTACTGTTGAAGTCATCTGCCCCAGAGCGTTCCGTTTAAACTTTAAGGTACTGTCTAGAGTTTGCATAAAAAGTAAAACCACTGTGTTTTTGGCCCAACCGTTCACAAAATAAATCTTGAAATAATCAACGGGATGTTTTAAGAGTTTTATGAAAATTTTAAAAAGTCGCGATACTACATTCGATCCCGTTACGTAGGGTAAGTGCGCTAGCTTCCAGGCATCGGAGCCTTCACCATATCTGCAAATTTCGAGATGACTGTTTTCATCGGTATCCAAGATACTTCCTATGGCTACCCCTTTCGAATAGTTTTTGTCTTTGTCCAGTCCGGTAACACTTACTAGGGTTTCATTGTTACTGCGGATATCTTCACCCAGTTTATCTGATAAATTAGGCAGGGATTTCTTTTTAAGTTTTAGCAGTAATTTTACCGTACCCAAAACGCCTCCTGAGAATATCACCCCTTTAGTTTTTAGTGTTTTGCGTTTGCTAAAGAATTTTGTACTGCTTTTTAAAGAGACATTATAACCTTGAGAACCGTCTTTAGTGACGATAGGTTGAACATCATAAACTTCATTTTCGGCCAGTATTTCTGCGCCGTTTTTTTGGGCGAAGTAGAGGTAGTTTTTATCGAGTGTGTTTTTTGCATTATGCCTGCAACCCGTCATACAGGCTCCACAAAAATTACATCCAGAGCGTTCTGGCCCTTGGCCATCGAAATAAGGATCTTTTTGGGTTTGACCTGGTTTTCCGAAAAATACGGCAACACGAGTTGGGGCAAATTTCTTTTGGATGTCTAAGTTTTCGGCTACCTTTTGAAGACCCAAATCTCCGTCAAATAATTCTGGATTTTTTGTAGCTCCCAACATTCTTAAAGCTTCATCGTAATAAGGCTTCAATTCACTTTCCCAATCGTTTAAGTCCTTCCAGCTTCCAGAATTGAAAAAAGCAGATTTAGGGGTTGGTAAGGTGTTGGCGTAAACCAAGGAGCCTCCTCCAACGCCAGTACCAGAAATTACGGCGATATGTTTGAAAACGGAAAGTTTCATAATACCAAAAAACCTTAAAAAGGGTATCCATAGCCATTTTCTAAAGTTCCAGTTGGTTTTGGGGAAATCTTTGGCTTCGTACCATTTGCCTTTCTCAATGACTAAAACCTTATATCCCTTTTCAGATAATCGCAAAGCACTAACCGAACCTCCAAAACCACTCCCTATGATGATATAATCGTACTCCATATTTTTTCCTCGTATGATTTACTTAAACTCTATCTGTTTTTAAAGTTTTTCTCCAGGTTTTCTGGGGAGTACAAAGTATAAAACATTTAGCCAGCTGAAAACACCGTGTAAAAAAGCTAATAAAACTGATTTATTCCTTTTCCAAGATACTATAACTGCTAAAACGGTACTTAAATCTATTCCGCTACTTATTGCTGTATTCCTTATTCCATTGCTAGATTTTTGGCTATAACATCTTAAGGAAACAACAAGTAATAAGATTAGCATTAATTTTATTCAGTTTATTCTAACTTGGAGCCAATTTTATGGCTGTAAGATTCACTGTTTTAATACAATATACTTACTTAAGTTGGAGTGGAGTATGTCGTTTAACTCTTTTTCATTCCCTTCACGGGTTTCAGTAAATAACAAGCCAAAGGCAGGGTATTTATTAAAGTCGAATGTTCTAGTGACTACTATGTGTTCCAAATCTTGCTTGAGCTTATCAAACTCGAAATGAGAGATTTCTGAAGCTTGAAATCCCGAAGCGTTGTCCAATAAAACAATGCTATAAATTTCACCCATATCCTTTTTAAAAACCGCGTCCCAATCTGGTTTTTTGTTTTCAATAAAGTAGTGGTAGGAATTAAATTTAAACGCATACCACGAAAGATCTCCAGTTGTACACCAGCCTCCAAAGCGTAGGGGGTCTATTTCTATGGGTTTTATGACGCCTTGCTCATTAATTCTGACCTCTAGATGTAGAGGGAAGTTTTTTAAATCTGCCCTTTCACCTATGGGTTTTAAAAAGGCTTCAAGAGGGTCTTTGTATTTGCGAATAATGCTTTGAGAGGTAGAGTAGACCCGGTCGCTAACATCGGTGCTGGAAGAATGGGCCTTATAGCTTCGCTACTGGATAATAAATTAATTTTCTTAATTCTTATATAAATTACTCTAGTTCAAAAAAACATCCTCAAGCATTTTTAGAAATTCTGCGTTCTTATCTTTTGTAGCCATAAAAGACTGATATCCGTAGAAAGCATTACTGTATATGCTTTGTTTAGCTCTTACATCTGTACCTGCCACCTCTGCTACTTTTTTATAAAAGGTTTCTGCCATGCTCAACTGACCTAGATAAAGATTAGACTCTGCTATGGTTGCCAATTCCCACATATCTTTATGTCCTGAATCACAATTGTCCAAAGCTAGTTGTGCGTATTCTTCCATCTTTTTACGGTCATTATTTCCAACAAGACTTAAAAATGCTAAATTAATGGCATGATAAAATACTTGACTATTATCTTTTTTACACACTGCAATGTCTAAGGCAGTCGCGTAAGATTTTGTAGCATCAATTAAATGATCTTGTAAACCTTCTAATAAATACATCCTTTTATATCTTCCGCCAAGAATACCAAGAGCATCTGAATCTTGAGATAAACTAGGATGGTCTTTTAAAATACGAATTGCTTCTGAACGTTTTCCTGTATTTTCCAGTGCAAATACTAAATCTGCTAATTCTCGCTTACCAATTTTATTTGCTATTGGTAAAAATTTATTGACTATGGTTTGGTATTCACCCATGACCAAATTTACTTCCTCAGAATTTCCTTTTAATGCAGCGGAAATTCCCATCCTCAAGAGTAGGTTACGAATTATCCCATAGCTTTGATGGTTAATATCATTTTCATCTATAGGTTTGATCATATTAATATGATTGCCTTCTATGATACCCTGATATTTTTTATCAAAAGCGTGTAGCGATGAATTTACCGAAACAAAGTCATCTTTAGAGCCGGCTATCGTTTTAAAAGCAAAGGGTATTTTGTCACTAAATTGAGTGTTCCAGTCGTCTCTTAATTTTAAAATAAAGTCACTTTTACTACTCAAATCTTTTACTTGAGTATTCCAAAACCTAAACCAATATGCCTTATCTAGGCCGTTACTTGGTGTTCCAAAAAGAAGTAAATGGGAAATTTTAGATTTATCGGTGGTTGGTAAATCTAAAATGGTACGTTGCACAACAAGGCCTCCCATACTATGAGCAACAAAGGCCACCCTATCATAATGCCCAAATTGATGTTGTAGTAATGTTTTTAAGTAAAAAGAAATCTTTGTTATATCTGGATTTACAGACCATAAGCCTTTTCCTATACTTGGAAAAATGTCTGAACTATACCCTATGCTAAAAACATCCCACCCATCAAATTCTGGATTGCTTAAAATGATTTCTGGAGTACGTCCAAAAGTCTCAGCAGCATCACCCGAAAAACCATGAACAAATAAAACAACGTTGTTATACTCTTTTTGAGACCGATAGTTTATGAGCTGCCCGATATTCTTCCCTGTGGCCGAATCTTTAAACCCATGAGCCACTTTTTTACCTACTTCAAAAGCATGTTTTTTTGTTATATCTAATAGTGCTCCCGTAATTATTGTTGATAATGGCATACTGAAATGATTAAAAGGTGACCTTAATGTTTTTATCAATAGCTTGATAAGACTCAATATCTAAATTTTTAAAAACAGGCTCTATTTATAATAAACAAGTTTTATCCAAGTCTAAAATTCTTGGATTCCGCAGGCGTAGTTGGTTTTATTTAAACCAATAATTACAGAACAGGTTAATTTTACATAATTTAATAGTCATGACAATTTAGGTTTATAAAATAGTCCGTTAAGGCTGTTAAATAAAAAACGATTTTTAATGATAACTAAATTAGTAAAAAATGTTTAATAAAAAAATAGAAACACTTTTTGTGCTCATTATGCCAATTTAATGTTGCACTTCTGATTTTATTTTTTTAGTTCAGCTGAAATAGCAGCCATATCTGTTGAGGTAATGTATAGTTTCTTTGAAGAATCTAGGATTTCTAACTTTTCTTTTAATGTTCATTTCTTGTATTTTAGATTTCAATCGAGCTTATTTGAAATTTGAAGTATCCTTCTGAATTTATTTGAGATAAATAGATCCTTGTTATTCTTTATAACGACCTTAAACTAAAGCACGTTTTGTTTAATAAAATTGATGACACCTTTAGTTCCTCTGCTATAGCAGATGTAACTATTTTTTATGCAACTACCGCTTGATTTCCAGTATTTTACCAGTTATTTTTTTATTATCTTTTCACAATTAAAAACTAAAGTTATGAAAATTCTCAAATATCTAGTCTTCTGTTTTTTTTTATTATCTTTTTCAATTAGAATACTTGCACAAGATAAGGTTCAGGTTTTTAATAACGATTCTATTACTTTGGCACAGGCTTATATTAATTTGTCTTTAACAGAAAAGTACTTTGATACACTCAGCCCAAAAAGAATCTCTAAAATAATTCCTTTTATAGAAAGTGAATTAAGTTCTATAAAGGACCAAAGGTTTATTAACCAAAATGCTAAACTTTATAATTTTACATATTCATTGCTCTATTTCAATAAAGTGAAATTTATGTTTAGAAATGATACTGATGTTGACAGAAATATATTGATAGTATGGAAAAAAACATTGGACAAATCCATTACACATTTTGACCTATCGGACTCTAAAGGGGATTACTCAAATGATGTATTTTATGACATGATTAATTTCACCGCCGATTCTCGAGACAGACTTCACCAAAGCATTTTTAAGTTGAAACGGAAAATTGGTATTTACTTCAACAGCGATATTTATCCAGATTTTAAGAGAATGTTTAAGGTGTCCAAAACTGACGGTCTGCAGTATATGGATTCCCTTTCATATTATGCCAAAATCTATGACCTAGAATTTCATACCTCTATTCTGAATCATGACTATAATGCTGGTAATTATGATTTTGGGCCAAAGACTCTGTCCATGGATTCTCAATATTTTCATATTAAAAGAAATTATGATTACCGGAAAAATTACTCACTTGATGATCCTTATCTTCTTGATCCAAAATTGGATTTGATCTCTAGGTACCTGCAACTACAACATATGGCATCTGCAAGCTATAACAAACCCCTTAATCGTTTTAAAACATATAAGTTATATAACGCTTATAACATTTATTTAGAAGATTACAGGTATTATCTAGCTAGCGAAGATTTTAATTTAAAAGAGGATGTGTTTTTTAAAAATGAATTGTATTTGGAGGTTTCAGAATTGCTTTTTCAACACCTAAAAAATAAATTCCCTTATGACTCTTTTATTTTGGCTCAGTCCTACATCAACTTATCCATAATCACTTCAAATTTTTCTGAATTAAGTAGTGAAAACATCTCAAAAATTCTGTCTGCAGAAAAAAATGCATTATTGGATATAAAGGATACCAAATTTATGTACGAAAACTCTACTCTTTATAATTTCACCTATTCACTATTTCATTTTAGTGAAGCAAAATTACTTTATAAAGATAAAAGCGAAATAAACCGTTATGAACTAGTACAATGGAAGAATAGTTTAGAAAGAGCAATGAGGAGCTACAACTTTTCCATAAACATGAACACTCTTTCTGAAAATTTAGAACAAGACGATTTTTATGAACTCATTAAATTCACAGGTGATTCGCAAGTCCAGTTGAGTCGTCGCATCTATAATTTGAAAAAAGAATTTACGCCTTTCTTCAACGACAATATCTATCCTGAATTTAAAAGAATATTTTATGGTGCAAAGAGTACAGGTAATTATGAATTTGAGTCACTCTTTTTATACGCGGGTATCTATAATCTCTCGCTAAAAATGACTATTCTAAATCTTAAAAGTGCTGATAATGAAGAATTTACATTTCCTTCAATAGAACTTAACTATTCGCTAGATCCAAAACTGGACTTGATCTCTAGATACCTACAACTTAAATATTTGGCTTCAGTAAAAGATACAAATTTGCCTGAAGGACTGAGTATGGATAAATTATATGATGAATATTATTATTTAAGATGGGATGTTCAAGATTATAATGATGCATTTTTTGAAAAAGAATTGAATTCAAAAGCATTAGGAATATTGTACGAAGAGCTACAAGCTAAATTTCCACATGAGATAAAAGACGATGATAAAGATGGAGTATCCGATCTTAACGAATCTTTACCAGGGCATCCTATAGCTGCTGTAGGTGGCCAAATACTATATTCTGAAGATTATTTTTACTTTCCTAATCCAGCGCCTAAAGCATCTGCAGATCTTACCGTCTCAAATTATAAACCCAATTTGACTATTTTGGGTGATGTTGACCGCCACATGAGTGGCATTTTAAAGACTGCTGGATATGAAAAACACATAAATTATTATTATCATGAACTCGATGGGTTTGCGATGACCACTAGTCTAGAGAAATTTAATAGTGATGGTTCAAAGGTACAAGAGGATGAACGCTGGGTTACAAATCTAGGGAGTGATGGTAAATTTTCTTATTATGAAACCTTTAAATCTCTATTTTTTGAACTAGAATCTGAATTTAGGATGTTTGCTTTTATTGTGGGTTCTGAAAATATAACAATCAGTAATACTTCACTTTCTGAAGGGTTTGCAGAACAACTAATTAAAAACAGTTACTCATCACTCCCAGAGGATCTTAAATATAAAATGTTGCCTAATAAAACCTTATCTGTTTTGGTATATCATTTTCATCAAAAGAATATTGGTATAGTACCAATGCTTGATATTAGTGGTAAAATAAGTGCTTTGGAGCATGTAAATATAGCGGGCTTAAGTAAATTAATCGATCATGAATAATATTATCTTCAATTAATTATCATTACTTAAAACGTCTTGGTTTTGGTTAAAATAAAATTTTGAAGACTAAAAATCTTATCAAACAAAAATAAATTTTTTCCGCTTGACACCCATATGGCTTTGCTATAAGGGTGTTCATTCCACAGGATTATTTTTGAAATAATCAATAAAAGAATATTCTTTCTTAATAATCTTTCCAGACTTAAGAATAATATCAATGGACATCATAGGGCAGTAACTTTCTGCTAAATATCCTATAGAAAAAGACGAGGTCGGGTCACTTGACGTTCGCACTTGGTCAATAAAACCATCACAAAAATTATATTGTACTTCCTTTATTTCATCCTTTCTGAAAGAGGGTAAATCTACCCACATGGAATAATTTCTATTTGCACCTCCCCTACTTGAGGAGCTTACTGAAGCTTTTAGAACAATTAAAAGCTTTATTGGATACGTCCGTTGTTTATAAATAATATTTTTAAGTATCGAATCACTTACTCCATTACCTTGATCATCTTTTTCATTCATTATAAGCCTTAACATATTTTTCGCATATTCTTCTGATATGATTGCCTCAACTTTATTCTGGTTCGCAATAATTGTTTGCTCTTGAGCTTTGACGGCGAAATAAGTAAATAAGGCTACTACAAATCCAATTAGTATAACAATATAAAATCGAATTCTCCATTTTTTATTTGAATCTGTAATTTTTTGTTTAACTTCTTTTTGCCTTTGTTCTTCTATGGCAAATCGACTTTCTTTTAGTCTTAATTGAAGGTTTAAAGGATAATTTAGGCTTTTTTCAAAAGGGCGCAAGTAATCTATATCATCTTGGGAAAACAAGCCTTCTTTCTCCATCAAGACCTTGTAAATATCCATTGCCTTTTCCCGCATTTTCATGTCTTCGGTTAGATTCTGTCCAACGACTAGTGCCAACGTATCATGGCTTATTTCATACTGGCTTTCATCACCCACTTTAATCCTACGAACAATACGCCTTTTTTCTAGTTCTTGCAGCAAGGCAGGGAGGGGGTTGTTGCAAATCACTTCTTTAGCATTCAACTCCACCAAGATATTCGCCTCACTTAATTGCAATTTTGTAAAGCGTTCAGAAATCATTACGGCTAGTAACTCTAAAGGCACCCGTTCACCATAATTTACTTCAAGCTCTTTTATCTGCTTATTCAAGAAACTCTCAAGTACGGACTCTAGGTTATCGTTTTTAGTAAGAAGATTGGCATCAAATACAGGAAGCTCATTTTCAGTCTTAACCTCATCAGCCCGATCCCAAAGCTCTCCTAAAAAGACCTGCACATGAGATAATTCTATTTCCTTGCGTTTATCGGGGAGCTTGGCAAGGATGCTCTCTGCAAGTTTATGAGAGCCCTTAACATCAAAATCGTCGCGATACTGCGGTGCTTCAAGCATAGACTGGATCACTTCCTGCACTTGCTTTCTTCCCATTTTCTCCACCCGAAAACGGTGTTGAAAAATACTAGGGCAAAGCGATTCGAATTCAGAGAAATGTCCAATAAATTCTTCACGCATAATTAATAAGACCCGACTAGGTAATCTGTTGCGAATCAAGATATTTAAATTGGTGAAGAACTCTATTTTTTCCTGTTGCTCTCCGGTAATCAGTAATTCTTCAAATTGATCGAATAACAGATATACCGGTTGATAGCGTTCTTCAAATAGCTTTTCAATAGCTTCACCAAATCCAATTTTTGGGTCACTAGGTAAACTCGTTTTTGGATCCAGTACTATTTTGTCTTTTAAGGCGTCATTTATAGCCATAAATACAGACGCATTAATATTCCATCCTTTTCGGATGGTCAAAGCAAACCAATCGGCATCAGAAAACTGATTCCGCAAGCCACACTCCACAAGACTCGTTTTTCCAGAACCAGAAGGGCCATAGACTAGCAAATGTTTCACCCCACTTAACGCATCACATAAGTCTAGGGTTTCTTGATTTCGCCCAAAAAAAACGTTTACATCTTCCTTTTCATAAGAGTCTAGAAATTTAAATGGTGATCTATTTTGACTCATGATAGTTCGGATTTTAGCGGATTAAATATGTCTTCTAATTGCTTAAAAAGCCGGTTGAGTAAGGGTTGTTTGTTATTCTGGCTCTTTACATGCAATGATTTATTAGAAGTAATTTCTTCACCTCCACCATAAGACAGCTCATTTTTATATTGGGAATAGTTGTACTGTTTTTTATCTTTATCATAACCGACATAATAAAAAATTTCAGGGGTTTGTTTAGGTTTACTAGAGTACACACTTTGGTCTATAACCAACGGAGAGAGAGATAGGTAACTGCTCTTTTTTTGGATATTATCTAGGCTAGTAGATACGTTGTCCCCCCTAAATAACAAGACACTTTTATTATAGGTGAACGCCCCTTCTATAGATTTGGTGTTATAATCTTCATCTGATGCATCGGTATCGCTATAGATACCATTAAGCTCCCCATAGAGATGCACAAAATTACTAGCAGGAGAACCCAAACGATAATCAAGATTGATTTCCTTAATGGAACCCAAACGGTATTTAGCAAGAAAAGAGACTTTCCGCAACCATTCTACTAGTGCTGTCAAATACTGCTCTAATAGTAAAGGCAAAGTGTCATCTTCTTTAATCTTGTTATCTATTAATTGATTTCGCTGATCATCAAGAAAAAGAGAAATACTGTATAAGGAAGAGTCAGTATTGGCGAGTTCTTCTACAAAATCATGCAATTCAGGCATAAAATTATCGGTTCCGATGGCCTCTGTAATGGTGATTAAGAAACTGGCATAATTGAAATTTACATAACTTTTATCTTTCATTTGTAGAAATTCTGATAAGATTCCTAGCTGTGGCTTATTTTCCAATTGTAAAAACTGTGCCACTTGAATGTAACACAGATAACGAAGTGAAGCTTGATAAGCTTCCACCATAAAAGACATGCGACGTAGATTTTTTTCCCGCCCAGGGGTTGTCACCATTTTTTGAAGAAAGGTTTCCACTAGCCAAGCATAATTTTGAAAAATATCTGAGGATTTGTTTTTAACAGACACATTTTGATTGTCTTTGAGTTCCTGACCCAAACTTTGAATCCATTCGTCTCCTTCACCCAAAAGATCCTCGGAAAGTCTAGTAGGCAAAGATTTATTTCGTCCTGCTTGTTCGATTATATAACGGAAATTTGCATTGGTAATGTTTCCGAAATCATAGACTTGATTGGCAGATTGAAAGGATTTTGAAGCCAACTTTTCCATAAAATCTTTCATAGCAGTGATATCCTTTTTTAGTTCTGTCATCTCTCCGTTTACATTAACGGTAATCGTGCTATCGCTAACCCCTTGTATTATAATGTTTCCGCTACCTTCGACAGCTGCTGTATTTGCTGTTTTATCACCTACATGCACATCGCCACCTGCTGTAATGGTAGAGTCGATAATAGCATTTTTGATGTTGAAATAATTGGTCACAGCATCTTGAGTCTTCTCCTTAACTTCTTTCTGTAAATTCTCATATCCTTTATCTTCAAGCAACTCTAGCTGCTCTGCGAATTTTACTTTAAGATCGTCTATGTTGGAGTACGAGGTATAAAAATGACCTAAGTCTGACAGCCTTTTTTTAAAGTCCACTAGATCAAGTGTGAGCTGATCCTTGGGGTCAGGTTCAGGAGCTCCGTCTTTAAAATAGGTATAAATTAAAGGACTTCCAGTTTGTTTAAAATGAGTTAATGCTGTATCAAATTCTTCTTGAGAATATTTTCCCGCCTTGGTATAGAATAGACATATAACGATCTGGCACTCCTTTATTCTTTGATTATAGTCATCCTGTTTTCTGGTTTTGGATACCGCATCTTGAAAATATTCCCATTGTTCAGATTTAAGATAGATTCCTCTTTTATGATCTCGATCGTTTCTTCTGCCTAAGAAGGCTTTGAAATCTTTTCGGTCTTGCTGAAGTTCTGAAGAAGAGACAATAAAAATTTGGATAGTTTCCATAGATTAAATTGATTTAGTGTGGTTAAAAAAAATATCTCTTCCGCATTTTTTTAAGGTTTTTTAATTACTCTTTTTTCAATCTTCTTAACTTTAAACTTTTTAGGAAAATTTTCCTTATTAGTATTGCCTTAATCTTTGATAATCCAACGTGTTTAATGACATATAAGACCAGTCTTATTATAAAATTAAACAAAATTTACAAACACTGCTTTCCTAGTTATGCCCAACAATTCTACCCTTTCTAATTCTTAAATAAATTCATGATCAAAAACCACAAAACAATTCAATAGCGTACTACAAATAATCGACACCTTTGAGAAAGTAGAGAAACATCAATGCTTTTAAAATAATGTAGGTTCTTATCTTTGATTGATATTTGGAACTAAGCTCTTTGGTTTAACACGGCTATTTTTCACTTTATAGAACTAATAAATCAATTGAATAGAATGTGCTTAATCAGGTAGTCTAATGTAATCACGATTTTTATTGCCTCTAGCACGCTGGCATACTTCGTAGCCTTCTCGGCTGCCTTCGTCATTGGTATTTCCTTCAATTGTTCTAAAAACCTCACCATGTCCAGAAAAGCCAAATCCAGTATGTGTCCAATCGGTTGAAGTTCTCCTGTTCAAAAATAACCAACATGCAGGCATATCTTCCCACTTGATTTTCTCTTTAGTAATCTCTGCCCCTTTTACAAACAACCCCTTTTGTATAGCTTGATTGGCAAGATTATCACAAGAAAAGGAGCCCGTAATAGGCATTTTACGTCCAAGACTTGCATAAGCTTGTTCCATAACAAAGCTAACAAAACCAGCGCACCATGGCCACGGGTTACCTTCATTACCATTCATGTACATCCTAACCCAAGGACCACTATTTTGCCCACCTATTTCCACTGGATGTGCTTTAAGGTGTTGTTTTGCAAAATTCAAGACATTTTGTGGACCAGTTGTACCTTCTATGGGCTGTATATCTGTTAAAACATCTATCATAGGTTTTACTAATGCTTCCCAAGTTATTTTGTTTACGATTCCAGTTTCATTAATCCCATTCTCCTTTTGAAAATCTCTTACACAAAGTTCGGTAGCCGCACCAAAATCGCCATCGGTAGCGGTTTTAAAATCATGAAAAAAAAGCCATTCTTGGACGCGTTTTGCTTTTATGCCACGCTCTCCTTTTTTTATTTCTGAAGGATAAGTCACTTCTTTTTTTACAGATGATGGATAGTAAGGGTAATTTTCCATAAAATTTGTTTTTTAGTTGGCAAGATCAACTGAGTTATTAATTAAATTTTATTTGTTAATTCAGTCTTAAATATACAACAATATTTAAATGACTCAAAAAAATTATATTTAAATAAAAAATATTGAGGTCTGATATAAAATAAAACGAGTTAATTTTACTTTCTATATATATGGTTATCTGTGTTTTAACCTTTAGCTTCTATGCTTTTCCCAAAACAGGTTAGCATTTAAATGATGATTGTTCTTGTTCTGCTTTGTCGATTATCCAGTCCTTTTTTCGGCTTTACGGAAATTTCATCAGATCGATGTAGTTGAAAAGGTGAATTTTACAAAGACCTCATAAATTTGAAAATGCCCAATTGTGTTTTAGTCTCTCTTTTATTATCACCAGTAGTAGGTTGACTATCAGCTCGTAATAGATCTTAATTTTAATAGCATTTTAGTTGCCTGGTCACAAAATGTCACTTTCCGCAATTTTAAATTCACTAATTCTGCGCCGTTTTTTTGGGCGAAGTAGAGGTCGTTTTTATCGAGTGTATTTTTTGCATTATGTCTACAACCCGTCATACAGGTTCCGTAAAAATTACACCCAGAATGCTACGGCCCTTGGCCATCAAAAAACCTGTGCTGAGCTATGTTGTCGTATAATTCAATTTATTTATACGACGTTATAAATTTAATTTGGTATCAGATTAGCATTAACTTAATTTTATTCAGTTTATTCTAATTTTGAGTCGATTTTAGGGGTTTAAGATTCACTGTTTTAATACCACATATTTACTTAAGTCGGAGATGAGTATGTCGTTTAACTCTTTTTGATTCCCTTCACTGGTTTCAGTAAATAACAAGCCAAAGGCAGGGTATTTATTAAAGTCGAATGTTCTAGTGACTACGATGTGTTCCAAATCTTGCTTGAGCTTATCAAAGTCGAAATGAGAGATTTCTGAAGCTTGAAATCCCGAAGCGTTGTTTAATAAAACAATGCTATAAATTTCTCCCTTATCCTTTTTAAAAACCTCCTCCCAATCTGGTTTTTTATTTTGAATGAAATAGTGGTAGGAATTAAATTTAAAGGCATACCACGAAAGATCTCCAGTTGTACACCAGCCTCCAAAGCGTAGGGGGTTTATTTCTATGGGTTTTATGACGCCTTGCTCATTAATTCTGACCTCTAGATGTAGAGGGAAGTTTTTTAAATCTGCCTTTTTACCTATGGGTTTTAAAAAGGCTTCAAGAGGGTCTTTGTATTTGCGAATAATGCTTTGAGAGTTGGAGTAGACCCGGTCGCTAACATCGGTGCTGGAAGAAAATTTATGATGGAGAATATTTAAAATAACGACTTTTCCTTCAGCATTAAAGTAGGCATCTACGGCAAATTCTTCTCCTTCCAGATAGTCTTCAATAATAAAGGTAGACGCATCCATTACCTCTTTAGGGTAAATGCTTTTAAGATTCTCGTAGGTTAATTCTTTTTGAGCAGCAAAACAATCTGACTTGCTATGCAATATTTCGCCATGATACCATATAAAATAATAGCCTAAGATGTTTACTATTTTTTATCTTTCTCACCTCTAAAACCGTCAATATTCTCAAAATTTAAATAATAAAAAAATCACCCAATTTGCAACATAGATTTTTACAAATAAACAAACTAACGAAAGGACTAGTTTTTACAGGATTAATTCTGTGAAACATTACCCCTTATTCATTATTTAATTCCGATTTATCAATTTCCAGCACTTTTTGTACAGGCCTAATGCTCTTATTTATATTTTATTCCTATCTATAAACAGGAATTTTTAGACCAATAAAGATATCCGAAGTTTTAGATTCGCCTAAAAGCAAATTACTAAAAACCCAACCAGAACCGATACTTAGCGGCCCAAATCTCAAGCCTGCGCCAAAGGCAAAATCATTATATTCTCTAAAACTAATGGGCGCAAAAAAAGTAAGCCATCTGCTTTCAAAACGGGGCATGAAGGTATACGTATTAATAATTCGGTTACTTTGCTGCTTTTTGGAGTTTACAAGAGAAAGATCTGCTTGAGCACTAACCAACCATTTTTTAGCTTTCCTGTAGTCAACTAAAACACGCATAGCTGTAGGCAACTGAATATTGGCAGTTTGTATTTCGGTACTATTGTCATAGTTGTTATCCAAAAATTCTTCTACATCACCATCATAAGCATCTGTACTTACGCGCGCATTTAAATCGTAGGTTTTAATATCAGAATCATCATAATCAATTGACACAATATCTGTTACTGAAACGCCTATTTTTAATCTATACGGGTCTTGATGAAATCTGGTGTTTTCATCTCTTTTGGGATGCCATTCATAAACAAAACCAATATCTAAACCATAGCCTGAAGCAATATCATTGAATGAAATATTGTCTTCATCAAATCCTTGAGAGCTACCATAATTTAAAGCGCCTTGTGAATCTACAATTTCTGTAGAAGCTGTATATTCCCCAGAAAGACCAGGTGTGCTAACAAAAAGACTACCAGCACCCTATTAAATATTTGAGTGTAGCGCCACCAGAAAGCATGTGATTGGGCTTATCTAATAAAATCCGACCATAAGACAAACCTATTTCTGACCAGGTATGGAAGGTTGTATTTAGGTTAGGAGAATTGAAACTAAAATCTTCTTCATCATCCAAATCATTGGAGACATTTTCGAAAAGCACACCACTTATTTCATTTACGTTAGAGAAGCCACGAAGTCTAGTAATAAGACCTATGCTGCTTTTCTCACTTAAATTAAACATAAAAGAAGGCTCAAGAACATCTACATTGAAGAAGAAATTATTGTTGTCTTTAGGAAATACGGTGGTGTCGTCTTCAAAATCATACCCATCCGCCGGGTCTATGATATTATTAAAATCTATTGAAAAATAATCACTCCCTCCAAATCCGCTGACAGAAATAAGATTGACATCTACTTTGTAAGGTGAATTAACAATGTTAGCTGGATTATAGACAACCCCATGAATCCCTGCAAAATTATCAACCATACTACCAATATAACTTTGACTATTTTTTAAGATAAAACAAATGTTATTAAAACAATGCAATAAAAATACTTTTTCATAACACGTTATTTGATGTAAATATAAAACTATTTTTTTTAACAATTTATTTAGAGTTTTGGTTGAAGCAGATTTTCTTCAAAAAATTATACTTTATAAACACCAAAATAAAGCTAAGAAATAAATAAATACAATACCCAATAACAGGTATTTTCAAGAAAACTTAATAGCAATAGTGATCTAAAATATAATAAGTTACCTAAATCACTAAAGCTCAACCCAAGAATTGGAGCTTTTATTAAACTCAAAAGTATCTTTGGGTTTATTTGCTTTTTTAAAATAAGTTTTATCAATAGGAGATCCATCTTCGTCAAAGTTGTAGATTACAAAATCTTCTTTTTCTAGATTTAGCTTTAATTTTTTCACAACACCCAGGTTCTTTATTTCTTTTTCGCCTTCAATTAAGTCAAAGCTCGCAGGATAAGTTTCTAGAATGTTACATCGTAGAATATTGAAATATGGAATGTTGTTTTCTAAAGATTCAAAACTTTTGTAGGCAGTAAATTTAGAATAATCAGCATAATATTCTAAACTTTGTGCCGCTTTTCCAGCACTAAAGTACACTGCTTGATTGGTGGTTTTATAGTATGCGAATTCAATGACATCTTTATTGTTAAAATATTCAATTTTCTCAACCGTTTCATCTTGATTATAATTGATTACTCGTTTCCCTTTTGGGCTGGTATAATCAATTTCTTTGTATAATTTGGAGTCCCAATTTTTATTATATTGTTCTGTCTTGTATATTGTTCCGTCTTGGCTAATGTAATCTCTATTGAGAATTTCAATATTATTTATGTTTATTTCACTTTCGTAGGTTTTTCTATAACCAGTTGAATAAAAATAGTCTGACGTTTCTATTTTAACGAGTAAACCTGCTGCCTCCCGAAGTCTATTATCATTAATTTTTGCTGCTTCATTCACAAAGTTTTGAAGCAGTTTTTTAGCTTCATTTACATTTTTATCTATAGCATACCTCACTTTTGCTTCTAGTAAAATGATGTCTAAGGTGGTTTCACCATCAAGTAGACCTTTAGCTTTATCTAAAATTGATGTCGTTTTAGCATAGTTTTTGGTCTCAAAAACATTAACCGCTTCACTATAATATGCATCTACTAAAACTTGATTGGGATCAATTACTTCAATTTTTTCTTCAATTACAACAGCATTTTTTTTTAATTTAGGAGAAAAGTCTATAGCAAACGTTTTTAAATCCTTGTATTTGTCTGCTATGTGCTTTTTGAACGCTATTGAATCTTGAATATCCCACTCTTCAAAAAACTTCCAGTTATCTACTATTGGAACACACTCTTTTTGGTCATACTCTGGAAAATTCTCACCAACTAGTTTATCTAAATACACTTTGTATTCTTCTTTTACGTGTTCTAAATAATCATGTCTAGCCGTAAAATTCTTGATGTTATACGTGAGTACGGGAGACATGAATAAAACAACTTCTTGTTCCTCTTGTTCTTTACAATCTTTGGTGTAGACCTCTCCAAAAAAAACATAATTCAATTGAAGTTCCTGTGCGTAAGAATTAAATACAAATAGAATGCATAGTGTGGATAGTAAATGTTTCATAAGATTTTTATTAGTTAGCTGTATATTGAATCTGATTTTAAATGATTTTCAAATAATCTGAAATGCCTTTACTTCCCCAATTAAATATCGTCACGATAGTAAAGCATAAAAACAAATTATACTTCACGCTGGAAGGTTAAATTGGTTTTATATGAATTTAGCTATTAAATATAAACAATTTTTTAAAATAAACACCAGTTCAAAATTGAAGTGGTGTTTTGTAATTAGCAGATTAACACTAGCATCCGAAAGTTTTTAGAAAAAGGCTAAAAACGTTTCTCTATCCCAATGTTTTGGTTGAAAATCCTACTTTATCCAGAAAATAAGTCTCTTTTTAAGACGAGTTCTTTCTGTGGTGAAATCGTCACTTTACGAACTCCCTCTCTTACTTCGTTACACACATAGTCCAGTGATAGGTAGTGATACAAGCAAAATCTTATTTTTTCTGTCAAATTAGAAAAAGCAACTGCTTTTTTGGAAATAGTTCGTTTTATAAGCTCTAAAAGTAGATAATTTATCAGCGCTACATATATTTGTGATTTTACTGGATTTTCACTGGTTCCCTAGAATGTTTTTACTTGTAGGTTTTGCTTTAAAGCTTTAAAAAACAATTCAATATCCCAACGTTTCTTATACAATGCTGCAATGGTATTGTATTCCCAATCAAGTTGGTTGGTAATAATGGCAATTACTTTGTTTTCATCTTCTTTATAAACATGTACCAATCTTAGTTTATGCTTTGAAATACCCGTTTCTATCGCCCTATCTGAGGTAAGTTGTATTATTTCATCTTTAAGAATATGTTGGTCAACATCATCAGCAAGCTCTAGCTCTTCTATCGTTTCATACAAAGTGTTGGACTTAATTCTAGTAACAAATACATTTTCTGCTTTTATTCTATTGAGCATTAATTCAAAATCGAAATAAGCTCTGTCTTCAACTATAATCGTGTCTTTAGGGAAAATCAGTTGCTTTAATCCATATCTGTCATGAACCTTTGCTTCTGTTATATTTACTACATCGGGTATCATTAAATTATAATCCCAGCTAGTGTGTAATTTAATACATCCTTTAGCTGTCCGTCCCGATAGCGATCGGGACTGCCCAATCAAACATAGCCAAACACAAGGAAATCGTTGAGCTATCTATTAGTTTAACTACCTTGCCCTTAATCTCTTCTATAATATGGGTGTTATGATGCTGTTTTAGCACCGATTTATAGTGACTTAATAAACGATAATACAAGCTCTCAAACACCTGCCAGTCACGCTTTTTATTGCCATCGCTCATTGTAGAACGAGCAGGGCTTTGGCTTAAACCTAAGTCGTTTATAAAAATCTCGCTAACTCCAATACCTGCTGATATATCATTGAGGCTCTGACACTTATTAAGCTGTCCGAAAGTTAAAGCAACAAACTGGTCGTAAGTTCCATATTTATGAACACCTTTATCTGTTTTGTAGGTATTGGTGCAACTTCTAAATAACCAATGGAGTACTAAATCTAAAATTTGTCGAATGACTGGTTTATTGTTATTTTTGTTTCGCCTAAAGAGTCCCATATTTGAAAAGTTTTTGGTAGAACTCAAAAATACGTGATTCTGAGGGCTTTTTAAAATCCCGACTTTCGGATGCTAGTGCTTATTTCTCATTATTGTAATCATTTAAGTTTACATTTTAAGAATAAAGTAAACTAATACGTTTACATAAATTAAATAAATTAGTTGACATCTTTTAGGTTTGCCGACATGAGGATATTTAATTACCCTAATTACAAATTCCAGATCAGCTAACAACTTAAGTAGCGGTTTCTTATCGTAGGGCTATAAGGGTGTAAATTAAAGCCTATTCTTTTATTTTTTCAAATCCCACCTTTGCTTTTGCTTTCCCTTTTGGCTTTGTGTCTAGATACAATTCATATCCTATAAGCAGTTTTACTTTTTTTATTTCCTTTTTCTTGATAGCTACCGTTTCTATAATTTTCCCGTTTTGCTGAATTCTAATAGAAAATTCTGTTATTCCAATATTTTCAACTATGGCATAGCAGTTATTTCCCTCAAAAGGATTTTTGGTAGCATCTTGTCCAGGTCCTTTTCCAGTTATAGCCATACTTTGAGAAGGTTTTAGTTCAAATTCAGCTTGAGCAAATGTTACGTATTGTGTAAAAAGTGTAACGCAGAGTATTACAATTAGGTTTTTCATTTTTATGTTTTTTCTTTTTTATTAATCGTTTTTTGCACACCAATGTCTCTTTAACTAAAAACCCCAGCATTTTTATCTAAAAATGCTGGGGTTTTCTATACTTCACTTGATTTATAGTTTGACCTTTTGAAGACTTTCTTCTTCTTTCTTTTCGTAGTTAAAAAGATAATCAACATCCAATTCTTTAACCGTACCTAGTTTACCAAGGGCTTCAAAATCTAAATCCTTTTTGTTACCTATCACTGCTACATTATAGTCTTGTCCTTTAATGTTTTCATTAAAAAATGTTTTTAGGTCATCAAAGGTCATATTTTCAACCGTCTGGTACATTTCCTCTCGGTAATCATTTGTTATCCCTCTTTTCTTCAAACCTTCATAGGTCCAGAAAATATCTGACTTTGTAATGCGTTCAGCGGCAATCTGCTTTAAGGTAGCTTCTTTGGCTTGGTTAAATTGTTCTTGGGCTTCTGGCATATCATTCATCAATTCCATCATAGCATTTACGGCTTGTTCTAGCTTGTTGGCTTGTGTTCCTACATACGCCATGGTGTAATCTGGTCCTCCTTCTTCCGAAGCCATACTATAACTGGCAAAGGCAGAGTAAGCCAAGGATTTGGATTCTCTAATCTCTTGAAAAACAATGGAGGATAAACCGCTTCCAAAGTAGGTGTTAAATAGTCTTGCAGCGGCCATTTTTTTATCATCAAATTCATCGCCTTTAGATAGCAATAAGATTTCGCTTTGCACCATATCATAGTCCACGAAATATACATTACCCCCAGTATCTACATTTTGGTATTCCATTTTTTCAGGATAATCCATCAGAGTTTCAGGAACCGCATGGTGTTTGTCTAAGGAAGCAACAGCAGCGTCAACATCGTTTCCGTAATAAAATATGCGCTGTTTGTACGCCCGCATTTCTTTTATTTTAGCTACCAGCTCAGCAGGTTTAAACGCTTTTAATTCTTCTTCAGAATAGATATTTCTCAATCTAGAATCTTCACCATACTGTGCATAGTTCATCATTCCATTTCTAAATATAAAATCTTTTTGAGTTTTTGCATCTTGTCTTTGTTTCAGAATGCTTTCTACATATTTATCATAGCTTTCCTGATCGGGCTGTGCATTGTCCCATAGGTTTTCTAAAAGGGATAAACCTGCATCAAGATTTTCTTTTAAGCCAGAAATGCTCATGTATGTTTTATCACTCGATGAGAAGATATTATAGCTAATCCCAATTTTATAAAATTCTTGTTTTAGCTCTTCTGGTGTGTATTTATCTGTCCCTAGATAGTCTAAATATCCCGCAGCAAGCGACACCATTCTGTCGTGATCTTGCCCCATATCGAAAATGATATTCAAATTAAAAATATCATTGTTCGGATTTTTAATGTAGGAAACTTCAATATTGTTATCGGTTTCTGTAGCCTTAATAGCTGTTTTATAGTCTATATATTGTGGCTCTAAGTTTGGCGATTCAAGGTCATTGAAGGCTTTCAAAAAAGTAGATTCCTTATCTCGGTTCAATTCTATTGGAGTGATGCCAGGGTTTTCCACCTTAACTATAGAGGAATCTTCTCCTTTTAACTTATGTACTTCTACATAATTATTTCCGTAAAATTCATTGGCAAACGCCACGATATCCTTTTTGGTGATTTCTTTCATTCTGTCTAGCATTTCCAATCTAGTATTCCAGTCCTGGAAGCCAATAAAGGCCTGTAAATAAGCATAAGCAGTAGAGGAAGCATTTTCATATTGTCTGATCTGAGATAATCTTAAGTCGTTGACAACAGCATCAAGAAGCCAATCTTCGAATTCACCTTTTTTAATTTTTTCTATTTGCTCAAGGAGTAAATCCTTGACTTCATCCAAGCTTTGATTTTCTTTTGGGCTTCCATAAAGTAAATGGAATCCATAGTCATTGTCGAAATTGGTGAAGGAAGAGGCGTTTTGTACGACTTGCTTCTGATTTAAATTCAAATCGATAAGTCCAGCTTGAGAATTGGCTAACATATAATCTACAAGTGTAAGTAAAACCTCTTGGTCAGAACCATTACCTTCAGATCTGAAGGCTAAATAAATAGACTCCGATGTGGGGCCATAGACTTCTTTTTTCACGGGTTCGGTGATGGGATCCAATTCTGGAAATGTAGGGTGAGCTATTTCTTTACGTTCATAATCGCCAAAAGCATCATTCACTTTTTGGATGGTAGCCTCAAAGTCTAAGTCTCCTACTAGAATTATTGCCATATTATTAGGGACGTAATACTTATCAAAATAAGCATTAATAGCTTCCATAGATGGATTTTTTAAGTGTTCAGAAATTCCAATTGTAGATTGAGTTCCGTAAGGATGTGTAGGAAAAAGTCCTTCTAGAGTGGCGAAGTATTGCTTTCTGCCATCGTTATCTTGACCTCTGTTGAATTCTTCATAAACAGCTTCCAACTCGGTGTGAAACAGGCGTAAAACCAATTTGCTAAAACGCTCGCTTTCTACGGTTAACCATTTTTCCAACTCATTAGATGGTATTTTGTTGACATAAACCGTTTGCTCGTTCGATGTAAAAGCATTGGTTCCCTCAGCGCCTAAAGAGTTCACCATTTTATCATATTCATTGGCTATTGCCAATTTTGAAGCTTCAAATGAAACGGAATCTATTTGTTTGTAGATCGTTTTTTTCTTTTCAGGATCTTGTTCGGTTTTATGGGCTTCGTACAAGTCAGAAATTTCTGTAAGCAATTTAGATTCAGCTTCATAATCTGAAGTGCCTATGTCGTCCGTTCCTTTAAAGACCATGTGTTCTAGGTAATGGGCAAGTCCAGTATTATCGGCGGGGTCGTAAGTAGATCCTGCTCTTACAGCTATTAAGGTTTGAATTTTGGGATCTTCTTCATTCTTTCCAAGGTAAACCTTAAGACCATTATCTAAGGTGTAAAGTCTTAAGACTGAAGGGTCATTTTCTGCCATTTCATAGCTAAAACCATTGGCGTCTTCTTGTGTTTTAATGGGATAGCCTTCTTCTGTTAAATTTTGTGTGCAACTACTTAAAAGGGCAAGGCTTAGGATAAAAACATACTGTTTAACATATTTCATAAGATGGGTTGTTAGGATTAATGCTATAAATATAGCTTGTATTCAGTAAATAGTTAATTTTCTAAAATATTTTTTTTAGAAAAGACACTACAATAATTCAAATAAGTAGTAACAGAATACATGATGTGAATCTGTTGCATTAAAAACTATTTCAAATATGCTCTATACCAAGTGTCATGTTTAAGGAGACTTGAACTGTATTTCCCCTTTTAAGCTCCAGAAAAATATTTTGTTAAATCAAGTTAAAAAGTATATTTAAAAAAACAACATGAAAAAATATTTACTTTTATACATCTCTTCACTGTTAACAATTTCTTTTGCGTATGCACAGACAAAAGAAGAGTTAAAAGTTCAAAAATCTGAAAAACAAAATATTGCAGAAAGAATAGAAAGTAATTTCATTACAATGGATGTTGCGAAAAAGAAAAACGGAGGTTGGATAATAATGGAATTAGGAGATGGACAAGTTGCTGGACTTCCAGAAAATGCTAATAAAAATACCTTTTATTCCGTACTGAAAAGAAACTGCGAAGAATACCTAAACTAATTTATTGGCTAGTTTACAACTGCTACTAGCTGATTCCAGTTCTAAGCTTTAAATTTCTCAAGTTGTGAGCACCTATAAGTTCTGATCGAATGATTTTTTATAAAATTGCCTTATACTTTTTTTGCATATCCGTTTAGTTTCCAGTCGCTGTAATGCTTGCTATTACTAGCCTATCAAATATCTTGTCTCCAAAATATCGTCTATTGAGTTTATAAATGAACTCATTGAGATACAATTGCAGGT